>Ga0209212_1000352_pt1 | contig 92502 bp, 81 predicted proteins | sample RifGroC2_FD_183996 | JGI IMG/M metagenome (GOLD analysis project Ga0209212, IMG submission 183996) | Groundwater microbial communities from Rifle, Colorado, USA - Groundwater C2 (SPAdes) (version 2) | ecosystem: Environmental > Aquatic > Deep subsurface > Groundwater | place: Rifle, Colorado...
ATTATTTTTAAGCAGAATATTATTAGTCAAATATCAAAAGAATAATTATATGAGTTGGGTATTAGCATATTGAATTGAAAAATTTTATCGCAAAAAAAAAAAAACTCAAATAACAAAGTGTGGTTGTATGCGACATCCACCTAAAGGGACTTTTTTTACTGTCAAGTATTTTAAAAGCATTTTTTCTGTTTTTCTTTGTCCCTAACGGGACAAAATATTTATAGATTATAAAATTAAAACCAAGCTAAAGTCCCGTCAGGGACGATATAGATTCATCAGGAATATTATCACGAAGAACGTTTAGACAATCGCCAAGGTACAAATTATTCATAATTTCTTATTATAGTATCTTAGTTAAAGTTTCCCATTCGGGCCAATTTTCTAATTCCTTATGTGATAATTGTTCACGAAATTCCTCATATACCTTGGATATCTCATCTCGCATTTTTTCTATTATTCTTTCCCATTTTGGCTTGCCATCCCCCATTTTTCGAGATTTTGATATGTGACTACGATAGATACTGATGTCATCAATTAGCTTGTTATCTATTTTATTGAATTTTGTTGGCATCCATTTATGTAGTAAAAAATCTTTAGCTTTAGCACCTTTTTTTGAATAAAAAAAATAGTACAAGTTGCGGACATGCAGAAGAATTGAGTCGGTATAAATGCTTCCGATAAAATCATCACGCTTTTCAGATATTTTCTTTTTCTTTTTTTCTTTCAAGTGTTCTGACTTTACATCAGTACCTACGTTAATCATTCTAAGTTCGTATTTGATATTTATCCGAGTAATCTCTCGTGGAGATCTAATTTTACTTGTCATAACTTAACCTAATTATTAGTTTGTTAATTAATCTTTTTATATGAACTCAATTCATGAACTTTTCCATCAAAACTATTTAAAAAGAAAATTTTATTAAACGCACAGATATAATTGTGTTTTAAACTTTCCTTAGACGGGGCGAAAAAAGAACCAGAGCTCATATCAACAGTATGAATTAGTAACCATCGTTCATCGCATTTCCCTTTATATAAAGGCAACTTTTGCTCTTTTTTATAAATTATATCCGTTAATAACATTATCATATCTTTCTGCATTAAGCCAAATTTGGAAGTAGTAACAAAAGGTAATTTTAACCCAGGTACCTTAACAATTGTTACTGAGCCGATAGTTCCCGGGAAATTGTCTAAGTCTTCATAATCATTTTCGATTGTTATATATATTTCGTCTCGTGGTACGTTTTTAATAATAATCATAAATATTTTATTTGCAAAGATTTCCCGTTCTTTCTTGGTCATATTTTTATTAATATGAAAAGACAAATGAATTTCAAATTGAAATAATTTATTCTGAACAAGCATATCTCTTATCTTAAGAAGGATGTCATCGCTTTTTGAATCGCTTGCTTGAAAATTCATATGTCTATGTGTGCTGTTTTGAAATATTTTAGATAATTCAATACCAACAGTTTTATCAGAACATTTGATTATGAAATCCGGGCTCTCACTGTCAACAACTTCACCTATAGGAAAATATTTATAATTTTTTTGAATAATTCCAGATAATATTTTTCTTCGCTTTTATTTCTCATATTTATATCGAGTCAAAGGATATTCATACCAAAAAAAAATGTCGTAACAATCTGTAGGAACAAGGCATGCCTTGTCCCTGCTACAAAACCAATATATTTTCTTATCCCATCACAACAACAACTTCATTATTCTCTTTCATCTTATCTAATGGAATTAAATTACCATTCCCGAAGGGATGGATTCCCACAATCTTTTTATTGTTGATTGTAATTTTCTTCACACCTTTCTGTACGCCGGTTTCATTTTTAATCGTGATGTTAAAATTTTTATTTCTGAACCTTCTTGTAATTTTTATTTCTTTCCAACCAGATGGAATGCACGGATCAATTTTCAACCCGTTATAATCGGGTTGAATGCCGAGTATAAACTGAGTCGCAGTGTAATAAGCCCAAGAAGCAGTTCCGGTTAACCAGGGTAAACGCGAAGCGCCGTAACGAGGACTGTATTTACTATGTGTAAACTGTGAATATACATAAGGTTCGATTTCTCTTAATTCAGCTTTTGTGTTGTAAGCAGAAGGCATAAATCTTCTGTAATAATCATAAGCCTGGTTGCCCCTGCCCAAAAGCGTTTCTGCAATTATTACCCAGCTTTGTGTATGATTAAAAATAGAAGCATTCTCTTTCATTCCTTTGTTGAATAATCCCGATTTAATAACATTCGGATCGGTCTTTTCAACGGGTGGATCGTTTATCATCAACCCGTAATCTGTCAAGAGACGATCTTTAACAACATCCATTAACTTTTCAGATTGTTCTTTTGTTGTATGCCCGCTAATTACAGCCCAGGGCTGCGGCTCCAAAAATATCGAAGCCTCATCATTTTCTTTTGAACCAAACTTCAGACCGTCTTCTCTGTAAGCCCGCAAATACCATTCACCATCCCATGCATGCTTTTCAAGATTTTCATCTAAAGTTTTTAAATGGTCTTCTGCCCATTTAACTTCTTCACTTTTGTTATGTATAGAACAAATCTCAATATAAGTCTTAAGAGCATATCTTAATTGGAAAGCTACGAAAGTCGTTTCACCCTTATAACCGAGTACGAGACAATCATTCCAATCTGCAGATAAACCACAGGGTAAACCGTGAATGCCTGAATGATCTAGATTAAATTGAATAGCTTTTCTCAAATGCCCAAGAACTGTGTCTTCTCCGTGGTCAGCATAAGGAAGAACTTTTTCATAAAAAGAAATGTCACCGGTTTCTTTTACATAAGCAGGAATCGTATTAAATAGCCACATACAATCATCGGAACGGTAAACTTTTTCATCAGGGGCTTTCTCGTTTCCGGGTTTATGTGCAAAAGGTTTTACAACCGGTATTGCACCACCTGTAGAAACCTGCCCGGTAATCATAAGCTCAAGCCGTTCTTTCACTTCGTCAGGAATTAAGTGAAGAACCCCAAGCATATCCTGAACTGTATCGCGGTAACCGAGTCCATCTCTCTCGCCGGAATAGACCAAACTTGCTGCACGCGACCAAGTGTAAGTCATCATACTATTATATGGATTCCACATATTAAGCATGCTGTTAAATTCTTTATCGGGAGTAAACGCTGTTATTCCTTCTAATCTTGAATGCCAGAAGTCTTTTAGCTTCTTAAATTCTTTGCGAACTTTACCCGGTTTACCAAGTTCCTGAACTGCTATTTTGCCTTCATCATCGGCAGAACCGATTCCCATAAGAACAATTAATTCCTTCGATTCACCTTTCTTCAAATCAACATCAACCTGCAGAACTCCGCATCCGTTATCTCCGACAGCAAGAGAATTTTTACATTTACCTTTTTCAACAACAACCGGATCAGCATAAGTTCGGTAGGGTCCGAGAAAAACCTCTCTGTCTGTATCAAATCCTTTTACATCAGCTCCGGCAATTGCTAAAAATGTATGTCGCCCCTGTCCATCATCTTCAAAATGATCTTGTCTTTTAGGCATATAAACATTGGTACCATGATCAATAATATTGTCCACAACATTCATTTTTAAAATGTATTGTGAATACTGAAGATTGATCATATCCTGGGATAGATTCCAGTTATTCGCATATTCAACATAAGTGAAGACACTAAGCTTTCTTTTTTTCTTACCGGCGTTTGTAATTTTTAAATGCCAGCACTCGTAGGTTTTACCGAGCGGGACAAAGTAAAGAGTTTCTGTTTTGATAGAAGAATATTCAGATGAGATTTTTGTATAAGCAGTTCCATGCCTGCATTCGGATTTATATTTCTTCCCTGAAGAGGCAAGTAATGATTTTCCAACAGGCTGCCACGAAGCAGACCAGTACTTTTTACTCTCTTTGTCATGGATATAAAAATATCTTCCCGGCTGATCCATAGGAATAACATTGAATCGTAATCTTGTAAATCTTCCCTGAGCAGCGGATTTATAAAAACTGTAGCCGCCCGCATTGTTTGTAATAATTGCTCCATACTCTGTCGAGCCGAGGTAATTACTCCACGATCTCGGTGTATCGGGGCGTTCTATAACATATTCTTTGTTCTTATCGTCAAAGTAACCGAAACGCATTTATGGTTCCTTCCTCTCAATATTATTTCGGATTTCGGAATTCGAATTTCGGATTTGTAAATTCACAATCCGAAATCCCCAATTCGAAATTCATTTATTTGTTTCTTCTTTGTTTTGCCGTTCTTCCAGATGATGTGAAAATTGCGGTTAATTCATTTGCTTCTTTTAACATACCTTCTAATCTATTTTTCTTAATAATATTTGATTCGGATATTAATTCTAACCAATATGCCGATTCATCAGCTTCTTCTTCAACTATCTGAATTTTATAAATAAAATCTGCATTTGATTTTGCTCTGCACGCCGCTCTGTAATTCGCACCTACTGAAGTTCCAGACCGCAATAATTGGTTACCAAGAATTTCTCCCTTCCTAGTTTTAGAAAGTTCTTCGTATAAATTCAATATTCTTAAACCAAATTGTTTGGTTCTTTCTTTCAATATTTCCGGATTCATTCTTCCTCCCATTTTTTTGAAAAATATTTATTCTAAAATTATAAATTGAATCCGCAATCCGAAATTCGCACTCCGCAATTAAATCGGTTTATTGGGATGCGACTTGATGTACCCGATCAACTCATCCACTTGAGTAAACGCTAATGCAGAATAAGTATCTGCAGCGCCATAAAATACAGCTATTCTTCCTGTGTCCGCATCCTGTAAAGTTGCGCAGGGGAAACAAACATTCGGAACAAAGCCTGTTGTCTCATAAGGTTCTTCAGGAGTTAATATATAATTTTCACAATCGTGAATTACTTTTGATGGGTCTTCAAGATCGAGCAAAGCTGCACCGATGCTGTAAATATATCCGCTGCAGGTTGTGCAAACACCATGATAAATCATCAGCCATCCCTGTGTAGTTTCAATGGGAACAGGTCCTGCGCCAAGTTTTGTATTCTTCCACCAGTAGTGACTTGTCTTCATTACTACTTTGTGTTTACCCCAATATGTCAGGTCAGGGCTTTGACTTAAGAAAATATCTCCAAAAGGTGTATGTCCATTATCGCTCGGACGATTAAGCATTACAAAATTTCCATTAATTTTTCTTGGAAATAAAACTCCATTACGATTGAAAGGCAGGAAAGCATTTTCAAGTTGAGTAAATTTTTTAAAGTCTTTCGTTTTGGCTATTCCAATAGTAGGTCCGTTAAAGTAATTGCACCATGTTATATAATATGTCCCTTCTATTTCCAGCAGCCTTGGATCATAGCCATACAAAATTGGCTTTGCGGGTTTACCATCTTCATTATGAAATTTAATATGCTCATCTTCTATTTTCCATTTAATTGCATCTTTACTTCTACCAACATGCAATTGCGGATATCCGTTTCTATGATCTGCTCGAAAAACACCAATGAACTCTCCCAGGTATGGAATTATTGCACTATTAAAAATTCTTCCGCCGCTTTTAATAACATTTCTTCCAATGACAGGATTCTTATCATAACGCCACATAACATTTGTAGAGCCCTTCGGTTTATCCTGCCAGGGGATGTTTGGGAGTGGTTTGCCTGTTATTGTTGTTTTCATCGTAGTTCCTATTTTTATAAAGATTATAACGTTATATAGTGGTATAAGGTATAAAGGTATAATATAAATTGTTTAAAAATTGGACTTACCTATTTAACCTTGACTGCACAAAATTTATAAAGCCATTTAAAGTTATTTTGGCTAATTCAATTAGTTTTTCACCTTCAATTTTAAGTTCATCATTTATGAAGCCAATATCATAACAACTTATTAAATGATCTTTAAGCTCGTATAATGAGCCTCTGGAAATTCTATAAAATTGAATTCCTTCCTTATAATGATACCTGCCATAACCCTCTGAAATATTTGCAGTAATACTAATTGAGGCTTTCCTGATTTGGATATCTAAATTGAATTTTTCTTCTTTAGGCAAAGCCAATAGGATTTTTTTATAAAAGAAGGTTTTAACATCCCGACATTTGCTCCATGCTTCTAAACTAGTGAAATCTTTTTTTGCATCATAATAACCCTTAGGTTCATGCAAAATAAAATCTTCATCATCCATTTTTTAGAATCAAGTATTAATCATTTAACATAACATTTTTAATAGATTTCATTGGCACTTATTTCTTATACCATATACCTTTATACCGATATATATTCCTACACAGCCTCCGCATCTCCTGCTTTTCTTCTTTCTTCAAGCTCGGCTCCCATTTCTGCAATACGCTTATCACTAATCGGATAAAACATCAGAATTAGAATGGATAAAACTCCGAAGCCGGCTGGAATTACACTAAAGAGCAAAATCAATCCATTCAAGCTCTCTGCCGATTGAGCCTGGTTCGGTTGAAATCCAACTTGCGACATTAAAGTAAGTGCGACATAAGCACCTATAGCCCATCCGAACTTTTGCGACATTGTTGATGCTGAAAAGATTAAACCGGTTGCCCTGCGCCCGTGTTTCCACTCATTATAATCTGCAGTGTCAGCATACATAGCCCAAATCAATACGCTTAATGGACCGCCTGTCATTGAGCCGGTAATCTGAAGGAAGAAAAGTAATCCCAATTGATCTGAACTTAAAAAATAAATAGCACCCGTACTTACAATTGCTATTATGAAAATAATTATAAAAGCTTTTTTCTTCCCAAGTAATTTTGCAACCCAGCTTACCATCAACACGCCGATAAAAGATGAAATTTGCCCGATTGTATTATATGCTGAAACCAAATCATTAAAGTCATGAGTGCCGGTTCCTAAAAAGGGGAGCGAGAGTTCCTTTTCCTCGATAAAATATTTAAAGTAATGTACCGTAACACTGCCGCGAACAGCTACAAAAAGTATAAAGGTAATAGTTGTCGCGAGAAGAATGAGCCATGGTTTGTTTGTTACCAATTCAAACAAATCTTTCTTGACCGAAGATACTTGTGACTTAGGCGGTTGAACTCTTTCCTTTGTACCTTTAAAGGTTATCAGGAAAAAAATAACTGCAGCAATTCCATAAACAACAAATGATAATTGCCAGCCTTGTGCTTCATTACCGCCACCGAATGCCTTTACCATAGGCAGTAATGTTGCCGAGACTATAATTCCCGCGCCGAATGCAAAAAGAAATTTTACAGATGAAACAGTAGTACGTTCATTTGAGTTTGGAGAAATTACACCAAGCAATGCTGTATAAGGTATATTTATCGCAGTATAAAGCATCATTATTAAGATAAAAGTAGAATACGCCCATATAAGTTTACCCGTCATTCCGAAATCGGGAACTGTAAAAGTAAGTACTCCTGCAACAGCAAACGGAACACAGATCCACAGCAAATATGGTCGGAAGTGACCCCATCGTGTTTTGGTACGGTCTGCAATAATTCCCATTAACGGGTCATTTATTCCGTCCCAAATTCTGCTGATTAAAAACATTGTAGCTGCAACGCCGGCGGGAATAAGAAATACATCTGTATAAAAATAAGTGAAATATAGCATAAAGGTTTGCCAGTACAGCACTGAAGCAAGATCTCCAAAGCCGTATGAAATTTTTTCTTTAAAGGAAAGTTTTTGGGTCACTTCACTCATATACACCTCACTATTTATTGAGAACCCATATTCTATTATTCTAAGATAATATTATATACAGGAGATTTGTTAAGAAAAAATAATTATTTGCTGATGGAGGATAGTTGAAGAAAGTGTTCTTAAACGGTGGTCCACCCTCACTAGAATTCATAATACTAAATGTTCGTACGATGATTAGGTATAATTAAATCAGCAACTTTGTTATATGTAGTTCTTTCCAACCGGAAAGCAACAAACATTTTATTTTGTTATGGATTAACATAATATATTTCATCGGAACTTTCATGAATTCGACTAAAAATAATTAATCAGCATAAAAAGAATTTTTTGTAGTAGAATTATTACAACACTTATATAGTTTATACTACAATAATTTCCATTTCTTTCTATATATGGCATACTATTCAATTACTATCTTCTTTTAAGTTAAAACATTTTAATTGTAACGATAAGGAACCAAGTGAAGGGAAAAAATACAGCAACAAACCGCATAAATATTCTTTTAGTCGAAGATGATGACATTGGTGGAAGAATAATAACAACGTATGTTGAAAAATTATATAATGTTGATTGGGTAAAGACCGGAAATGAGGCATTAGCTCTTGTTCAACAAAAAAAATATGATTGTATCCTTATGGATATTTCCTTAAGCGGTGCTTTGGATGGGCTAATGACTACAGAAGAAATAAGAAAAATGGCAAATTATAAAAGTACTCCTATTGTTGCCGTAACAGCGCACGCAATGAGAGGGGATGAGGAAAAATTTTTGAGCAGGGGTTGCTCTCATTATATTTCCAAACCTTTTACTCACGAGGAAATTTTAGCTCTACTTGAAAAAATTTTAGGCAGGTAAATCCTAAATTGCAACGGTTTCTACTTGTTCCGGTCTGAAGGGGAAATCAAAAAAGTAATGATTCGGATCTTCCTTTATTATCTTATCTTCAGATAAAAAATATCTTTCAAACTCAACATTAGCTCTTTCCGGTTTATAGGGAAGATATAACCCCTCCTCCCACTGCCATTTAGGTAGTCTTATTTTTTTATGATATGCAAGGTAAGGCATATCTAATTGAATTTTTCTTATTCCGTTGCTTGTATCTTTTCTGAGGTATACCGGTCGCACTTTATGCAGGATATATAATAAGTAGTTAAGTAAGTGGGCGCTCACGGATTCGAACCGCGGACCCTCTGCTTGTAAGGCAGATGCTCTGAACCAGCTGAGCTAAGCGCCCGAATATTTAATGGTAAATTAAATCTGCTTGTAAGGCAGATGCTCTGAACTCCGCCTTCTCCCGATAAATCAGGATTCGGCGGACAGGCACCTGAGCTAAGCGCCCTAAAAAGTGTATAAATATATGATTGAATGATCAGCAACACACATTCAATCATTTGTTCAATCAAAGTTGCTGTGTAAAAGTGTAGGAAAGATACTTATAATTATAAAATAAGTAAACTTTCAGCTTAGCCTACTCTTTAGTTTTTATTTGAGCGGCAGACGGGACTTGAACCCGCGACGTCCAGCTTGGGAAGCTGGCATTCTACCACTGAATTACTGCCGCAAATCTCTTACAAGCGGGGAAGCCTACACTATGTCTGCTGAATATGCCCGCATTTGCTTTAAAGTATAAATACTATAAACTACTAACAATATACAAAATACAAGGAATACTAAATTGAAAAGCCGCTCTTAATTAATTCTACTTGCTGCTGATTTGAAGTTTTAGAAGAACCGACAGCAGGGCTTGCGCTTTCTGATCTGCCTGAATAAAAAACTTTCTGCTCAGGAAGAATACATTCCTGCAACTTAGGTAAAAGAAAATTCCACGCACCCATATTCTTTGGCTCTTCCTGAACCCAGATCACTTTTTTGGTTTGTGAGTAAGAATGAATTATCTCTTTTACTTTTTCTGCTTTGAAAGGATAGAACTGTTCAATTCTCACAATTGCCGTATCAATTATTTTGTTATCAGCGCAGTGCTTTTTTAATTCATAAAAAACTTTTCCACTTGTTAAAATTAACCTTTTTATTTTTTTCTTATCATTTATTGCAGCATCATCAATTATTTCATGAAAGTTTCCTGTCAGGAATTCTTTTTTTACCGATTTTGCTTCCGGGAGTCTCAGCAGACTTTTAGGCGTCATGATAATCAAAGGCTTGTTCACATTCTGTTTAATCTGCCTTCTAAGCAAATGGAAGTATTGAGCCGGTGTGCTTACATTACAAACCTGTATGTTATCCTGAGCACAAAGGATAAGAAATCTCTCGAGTCTTGCGCTAGAGTGCTCAGGTCCCTGTCCCTCGTAGCCGTGCGGTAAAAGCATAACAATGTTGTTTGGAAGATTCCATTTCTCATAAGATGCAACTATAAAATTATCTATTATAATTTGTGCGCCGTTGGAAAAATCTCCGAACTGAGCTTCCCAAATAACAAGTGCAAGTGGATCGGCAATACTGTAACCATATTCGAATCCCAGCACAGCAGCTTCTGAAAGTAAACTGTCCAGGGCTTCAATATGAGCTTGGCTATTTTTCATAAAATTGAGAGGAATATATTCCTCGCCGGAGTTAATATCTGTTAGTGCCAAATGTCTCTGGCTAAAAGTTCCTCGTACGCTGTCCTGTCCACTCAATCTCACTGGAGTATTTTCAATAAGTAAGCTGCCAAATGCAAGTGTTTCTGCAAAAGCCCAATCTACTTCATCTAATTCATTAAGAAAGTCCCGTCTTTTTTCGAGGAACTTCTTAAGCTTCGGATGAATATTAAATCCTTCAGGAATTTTCGTTGTTCCATTTACAACCTGTTCGAGTATTTCTTTGGAAATCGACGTATGCTTTACAGGTTTTACCGAATCGACTTTTTCTTTAGATACCGCAAGGGGAAGATCGGACTTAAACGTGCTGCTTTTCTTTTTTATCTTATCAAAAGATTCGCTCAGTCTTTCCTCAATTTCGTTTTTCACATTATCGGTTTCTTCCTTAGTAAGGATATTCTTTCTAATAAGGTTATCGGTATAAATACTTCTTACAGAGGGATGATTTTTAATTTTATCGTACAAAAGAGGTTGTGTAAATCCGGGTTCATCACCTTCGTTGTGCCCATGTCTTCTATATCCGAAAAGATCGATAACAACATCCTTCTTAAATATCTGCCTGTACTCAAATGCAAGCTTGGTTACCCATAATGCAGCTTCAGGATCATCGCCGTTAACGTGAAAGATTGGTGCCTGGATCATCTTTGCAACATCTGTAGCATAAACAGAAGAACGTGCATCTTCCGGTGTTGTAGTAAACCCGATCTGGTTATTAATTATAATGTGGATTGTGCCGCCGGTCCTGTATCCTTTTAACTGGGAAAGATTAAGAGTTTCTGCAACAACTCCCTGCCCGGCAAAAGCAGCATCACCATGAATAAGTACCGGCATAACTTTACGCCGTTCTTTATCTGCGAGCCTTGTTTGCTTTGCTCTTACAATTCCTTCAACAACCGGATTTACCCACTCGAGATGACTTGAATTGGATGCAAGGGAAACACTGATAACCCTGCCGTTTTTTGTTTTGTATTTACCCGATGCACCGAGATGATATTTAACATCGCCCGATCCCTGGATAGAATTAGGATCTCTTATGTCTTCAAACTCGGAGAATATAGAGTCGTAAGATTTCCCGATAATATTTGCCAGCACATTTAACCTGCCCCTGTGTGCCATACCTAAAACAACTTCGCTTACATCATGCTCACTTGCATTATTTAAAAGTATATCGAGAACAGGTATAAGAGTTTCAGAGCCTTCTATTGAAAATCTTTTATGACCGATAAACCTGTTATGAATAAAATGTTCGAAGGTCTCAGCCATAATTAATTTCTGAAGAATTATCTTCTTTGTTTTCAGGTCGAAGTTGGGAACATTTTTAACAGGCTCCATCATATCCTGGAGCCATATTTTTTCCGCGGGATTTTGAATGTGCATATATTCTGCACCAATCTTTTCGCAGTAAGTTTTCTGAAGTGTGTCGAGAATATCTCTTAAAATTGATGTAGGTGTACCTCCGAAACCACCAGTTATAAAATTTCTGTCGAGGTCCCAGATAGTTAAATTAAAAGTTGCAGGGTCAAGTTCGGCATGGTACGGGATTTTTGAACCCAACGGATCAAGATTAGCTATTAGATGACCGCGTACCCTGTAATAATTTATGAGTTGTAAAACACGCGCTTGTTTTTCAATCTCTTCTTTGTTTGCAGCTCCTTCAAAAATACCGGGCTGATAATCTGTTTTCCAGGTCAGCGGTTTGACAGGGATTGTTAATGTTTCGAAAATCTCTTCATAAAAATTATCTTTTCCCAGAAGCAGTTCGTGTATCTCTTTAAGGAAAAGACCGGATTCAGCCCCCTGAATTATCCTGTGGTCGTAAGTGCTTGTTATAGTCATAACTTTGCTTACACCGAGAGTAGAAATTGTTGATGGAGACATAGCCTGGTATTCTGCGGAATACTGTATTGCGCCCACAGCTATAATTGCACCCTGCCCAACCATTAACCGGGGGACAGAACCAACTGTTCCCAAAGTACCAGGGTTTGTTAAAGTAATTGTTGTTCCCATAAACTCGGCAGGATCTATTGTTCCTTTCCTCGAGCGTTCAACAATGTCTTCATATTTATCCCAGAATTCTTTGAAGTTTGTTTTATCAGCATCTTTAATATTAGGAACGAGAAGAGACCTGCTGCCGTCTTTTCTTTCTATATCGATTGCCAAACCGAGATTAACACCTTTTCTTTGAATAAGGTAAGGTTTGTTATCTATTATAGTAAACGCATTGTTCAAAGCAGGTATTGCTTTTATTGCCTTAAGAATTGCCCAGCTTATAAGATGGGTAAATGAAACTTTACCGAGATTTTTTTTGCCAAGAAATTTATTAATTAAAGTTCTGTTCTCTTCAAGAAGTTTAACGGGAATTGTTCTTTGAGAAGTTGCTACGGGAATCGTAAGACTCGTGTTCATATTTTCCAGAATCTTAGCAGAACTTCCTGCAATGATTTTTAATTCATCATCTGTATCTGGTTCAGTAAGTTTTATTTTTTGTTGGGGAACTACGATTGAAGGTTTGACTTTCTTTTCATTTTGCCCGTTATCCTTCTTTGTGCTGTCGTCTTTATCAAAGAATTTTTTCCATTGTTCGGGGATATCGGAAGGATTCTCTTCATACTGTTTATGAAGATATTCTACAAACCAGGTATTTGCTCCAAACTTTTCAAGTTCTTCCTTCTGCTCTTCAGTCAGGTCTTTTGCTTTCATTTTATCCGGGGGTATTGTGATTTTACCTTTGATGATTGTAAATTTATCAAACAAAACAAATAAATCATAGTCAACTTAAATGCTAATAAAACATAAAAACATTAGTGAAAACATTAACTAAATCTTCTGTAGATAAGAATCCAATCAAACAATTTGCCAAATGGTATAAAGAGATATTGCAATCAGGGATAAAGGAACCGACTGCAATGACACTTGCTACTGCAAGTAAAGAAGGAGTTCCATCGGTAAGAACTGTGTTGCTTAAAGGATACGATGAAAATGGTTTCCTTTTCTTTACTAATTATGAAAGCCGAAAAGGGAAGGAGTTAACGGAAAATCCAGTTGCCGAATTATTATTCTACTGGATGGATTTACAAAGACAGGTAAGAATTTCTGGTAAAGTAGAAAAAATCAGCAAACTGGAATCCGAGAATTATTTTAAAACGAGACCGTTAGAAAGCAAAATCGGAGCCTGGGCATCGAAGCAAAGTGAAGTAATTCCCGATAGGGAATATCTTGAAAAACAATTTTCAGAGTATGAGAAAAAATTCAAGGACAATGTCCCACTTCCGTCAAATTGGGGAGGTTTCAGATTAATTCCGGAACGTTTTGAATTCTGGCAGGGAAGGGAGAGCAGATTGCATGATAGGATTTGCTATCTTAAAAAAAATAATGTTTGGGAGATTGTAAGGTTGGCACCTTGAAAGGGTTTAATTAATTTTTATTGTATTTATTGAACATTACCTTCTAAAATGTCACTGATTATTTTGAATATTATCTCAAAATTCTTAAAATCATCTGCCGAATCTGTTGAACAAATCCATTCACAAAAATTAGCTTTTTCGTCTTTATTAATTTCGTTAATTTCTTCATAATATTCTTTACCTCTATTAGAGCCTTTTATCGTTTTAAAATCTACAAATTCCTTTTTGTGTTTAATCGCTTCCTGAATAGTATAACTGCTAAAAAGGTTTTCTATTCCCTTAGTAATTATATGTCCTTTAATAGTGGGGATAGTTCTCTTATATAATAAATTACCGAAATTTTCATCACTTTTATGAGTATCACAGTCATAAAGCAATATTTTCTTTTGGGCTATGATTTCTACTGAATTGTTTTTATAAAAATTCCAGATTTTATCCAGGTTTTTAAAACCACTTCTTTGCCTCAACTCTATTTTTTCTAGAATTTTTTCTTGCCCTAATAAAATGGCGGCTTTTTTAATTAATTTAATATCATGTTCACCTTCAACATATACAACAGCTTTATTGAAGAATTTTTCTATATCAACTTTAAACTTACCCTCTTGAAATAGTAAGATATATCTATCGGAGATAGAGTAAATTTTGTCACGAAGAGTACTAAGCAATTGATAATAATTGTTAAAATATTTGAAGTCAACCAGTTCTGGTATCTTTTCGATACAATAAAAGTTATAGTTCACTACTCTTTTCTTTCTAATTTCTCCACTTGGGAAAGGATTTAATAATGAACCCATAAAATCAACCGCTTCATATTCTTCTAAATGTTTGTATTTTTTTCTCTCGTTTTTCTTAAAATATTCATCGATTTCTTTATTTATTTTTTCGGAAAACAATTCGTAGATTTTAATATTGTATTCATTTAGAATGCTTTTTATTTCTTCCTCATTAATTGTTTTGATCCTGTCGATGTTATTTTTAAGTTCTTTAAAGTAATAATTAATAGTCTCTTGATTTGTAGTATTTACTATTTGAAGAATTTCATTTTCGAAGTTAGGTAAGCTGTTGTAGAATGTTTTAATATCGTTGGTTAAGTGTTCTTTGTAATTTGTATTATTTTTCTGTTTAAATTCCCAGAAAAAGTTGTGTATAAATCGATCCTCTAAAAATTCCCAGAAGTAATTAAGTGCAATGTTTTTAAAAGGAAAAACAAGTTCCATCTTTCGGGCCCGAGTAAAGTTACCATTAAGAATTTAGTACAATTTAAAAGAATAATATATATTAAAAATTGCTTTACTTCTACAGTTATTAATCTGATTCAAATTTTTAGTTCCGTTTAAACATTTTCAATCAAATCGAGAAAAAAACAATTCCTATTGAGTTAAAACAAAAAACGGAATTGCAATTTTCTGGAAACCTCACTTTAATTAAAATACTTTCTAAGGGATTAGCAAATAAGGTTGGTAGTAATATAAGTGTGTCAAAACCCCACCCAAAGGGGAGTAAAGAGGGGTCAAAAACTTTTGTTTTTTATTCTCCCCTCTGGTAAGCAGGCTCTAACTCATTCCTTGATTTCTTCTTCCTGTGGAATAAAACTCTTATGTCGCTTATCATATAAATTGCAGAAGGAAGTATTAAGAGAGTCAGCAATGTTCCAAATATCAGACCTCCGGCTACTGAAACAGCCATTGGAACCAGGAATTGTCCCTGCTCGCTTTTCATAAGAATTATTGGAGCTAAGCCCCCGACAGTAGTAACAGTTGTTAACACGATCGGACGGAATCTTGTCAATCCCGCATCCATCAAAGCTTCAAATATATCCTCGCCCTTTTTGATAAGATTATTATACCTGTCAACTAAAACGACTGAATCGTTTATTATTATTCCCGCAAGTGCTACAATTCCAAGGAATGAAAGAATCGATAAAGGAATATCCATTATAAAATGACCGAAGACAGCCCCGATTATTCCTAATGGAATAAGACTCATTACTAATATGGTTTGAAGATATGATTTCAATAAGAACATGAGAATTGTAAAAATGATTACCATTGCAATGGTCATAGAGTAAGTCATAGAGCCGACCATTTTATCGACTTCTTCCGACTGCCCGCCGTAGCTTCTTGTAACACCATCGACCTGTGAAAGAATTTTCGGGACTATTGTACCATCGATATCTCCGAGAACAACTGCGAGATCGTTTTTCGAATAATCGAGATCTGCAAATACTGTTACAGAGCGTTCACCGTTCTCGTGTCTTATTCTTCTTAAACCTCTTTGTATCTTATAATTTGCTACTTCTTTAAAAGGCACATAATCACCTAAAAGTGTGCGGACTTTCAGGTTTTCTATCTGGCTTATTGCAACACGGTTTTCTTTATCAAATCTTACCCAGACTTTAACTTCGTCTCTGCCTCTTTGTAATCTCATTACTTCCTGTCCGTAAAATCCCTGTCTTAATTGTGATGTAAGATCACCGAGCGTAAATCCGAGAGCTTTACCTTTTGGTTTTAATGTTACAATAAACTCATTATTGCCAAGAGGTGTATCGTCCCTGATATCTTTAACCCCACCGATTTTTTTCAATTCATCTTTAAGAAGATCTTTAGCTTTCAGCAACTGGTTATATTCCGAACTCTGGAATCTTACTGAAATAGGATTTCCGCCAAAGGACCATCCGCCGATAATAATATTATCTGCTTCAGGAACGCTGCCTATATATTCGCCTAAGGCATCCGAGAATTCACTAACCGTATAATCCCTGAATTCCGAAGAGGGGAGAACGAAGAAAATATTAATTGTTCCTCCATTCATCCAGGAAGTATAATTTTGTATCGGGTTTTTATCTCCTTTTTTAGGATTATCCCATTCTTTAGCAAACTTGAGCGATTTGTTAATCAGGTCATATCGTATCTTATCAGCAATCTCTGCTGAAATTCCAGCGGGTGTTTCAACCTGTATTCTTGCGTAAGGTGGTTCAAGATTCGGGAAAAATTGTGCTCTTACATGGGAGCCCTGGAACAATCCAACGATAATTAAAATAACAGCAAATACTCCTGCAGAAACTGCCCACCTGTTTCTTAGAGTGAAAGCAAGGAATCTCTTGTAAATTTTATTTAGGAAAATATCAATTGCTTTATCAATAGAATGTCTTACCCTTACAAATAAACTATTACTCTTAGGATTAATATGAAGAGCTTTTGAATGTGAAATGTGTGCAGGTAAAATTACTATTGCCTCAACTAATGAAAATCCTAATGAGATAATTACTACCGCGGCAATTTCCCAGACATGTTTGCCAAGCATTCCATAAAAATAAAAATATGGTATAAACGCTATCATAGTCGTGATAACAGAAATTGCTACCGGTTTAATAACATCGAGAGTTCCGTCTATTGCGGCTTGCAGAGGGGCTTTGCCATATTTCTCCCATTGCAGGTAAATACTTTCTCCTATTACTATTCCGTCATCGACAAGAATTCCGATAACCATAATAATTCCGAACAGGCTCATTTCATTAATAGTTATGCCTAAAGCCCAGAGGGTGAAGAACATCCCTAAAAGCGAAACCGGAATTCCGGCAGCGACCCAGAATGCAACTCTTGAATTTAAGAAGATAGCGAGAAGAACAACTACGAGCACCAATCCAAGCAAACCGTTCTGGCTCATCAGGTCAATTCTTTCTTCAAGCTCATCAGTCTCTCTTATAAAAGTATTGAAATGAACAAGCCCTGCATATTTGGCTTCGTATTCTTTTGCGATATTTTCTGTGATATTAACAACCTCGACAACATCTTCATTATTGTTATACATCACATTAAACCCAACAGATTGCCTTCCATTATATTCCGAATAGAACTGGTTTTCAGGCCATTGTTCCTGAACTAAACATATATCGTTTAATCTTATTTTTTGTCCGTTGATGGAAGAAACGACTTCAATGTTCTCGAGATCTTTTGCCTGGTATTTTTTGTTGTAAGAACGAATGAGAATTTCTTCCTGGTCGGTTAGAACCGATCCGGAGGAAATATTCAGGTTGGAATTTCTTATTGCATTTGCTATATCCTGAATCGTAAGTTTGTAGCGGATTAAATTTTCAGGAGATATTTCAATCGAGAACTCCCGTTCAGGAATTCCCCACATCATTATGTTGGAAATCTTTCCGCTTTTTAATAAATCATCCCTGAATTCTTCAACAATTTTTTTAAGAGTAAAAAGATCTTCAGGTCCATAAACACTCAACATTATTCCCCTGTTCCACATAGTCTCCTGCCTGATAATAGGTTTTTCAGCCCCCGTGGGATAAGCATTAATTGAGTTAACAGAATTCTTTACATTCTCAATAGCTTTATTCATATCGTATCCGGGTGTAATTTCAACGTTAAGCCATCCGTAATTATCCTGTGAATTTGAATATATTTTTTCGATTCCTTCGATCCCCCTTAGACTTTCTTCAATCTTTATAATAATTCCTTCTTCCACTTCAACTGCAGAGGCACCTGGATAAGGAATATCAATTTCTATTTCATCGATCTCCATTTTAGGATTTATTCTTTTCTCTAAATTGAAAAGAGCAAATATCCCGGCTAAGCAAATTACAATTACTATCCAGTTGGTAATGATTGAATGCTTAATAAAATATCGTATTAACTTTTGAAGCATATTAAACTCTCTTAATCGGATGTTGATAATTCTATTGTTCCGTTCTTTTCGCCTTCGGATTCTATAACCTTATCTGTAGATTTAATCTCCATTCCTACAAGCGGCTTCTGCAATATTGTTGTAACAAGCACAGAATTTTCCGGAAGCGTATTCCTTATAATTGCTTTGCTTCCCTGTATTGTAACTAACTCCACCTTCTGCTTTGCAAGCTTGTCCTCTTCCATTGTGAATATATAACCCTCGTTATCAACAAGATAACGGGGAACAGAAGCAACATTCTGTAATTTCATACCACGAATTTTTACATTAACGTAATTACCGGGGAAGAAGTATGAATTAAGGCTGCCGTTGTTGAAAGACACATAAACGTTTAGTGTTTGTGAATTTCTGTCAAGATTAGTTTCTCTTCTCAAAACTTTTCCGTAAATAAAATCTTTTGCATTTTTATCTGAATAAATTTTTACCGTTGGTATCGATGAAAAATTAATCAGGTTGATTTCTTCAACTAAAAGCGGTACTGAAATTTCAAGATTTCCCGCATCGCTCAGCGAAAATAAGTGCTGACCTTTTGCAACATAGCTGTTTTCGATCACACCATTCGATTTTATGAACCCACTGAACGGAGCCGTTATTTTATACTTGGAAAGAAGTATCTCATGGTTTTTTACTGAGTAATACTTATTATAAATATCGTGTGTGCTCAACTTAATTTTTTCCTGTGAATCATTTATTTCGGGAAGAGGTGGAAGATTTTTATGAATGTCTATGCTTTCAAAATAGCCGTACCATTTTTTATAGGTTTGTTCGTTCTCTACTTTTAGTTCAGGAAGGATAGAAACAACAGCATTAAGAAAAGCAGACCTTGAAGAGTAAAGGTTATTCTCGACTTCTCTTGAATCAATATCGATTATCAGCTCACCTCTTTCAACAAAAGTTCCATCTTTTAAATTATTCTTTGCATATAAAACAACCCCGTTGGCTTCGGAAATAATATTAAGAGTTTGCTGGGACTCGATTACTCCGTTGCCTTCTATTTCAAGAAAAAGATATCCAAACGTTACTGTCTGTGTGTTAACGGTTCTTACTTCAGGCTTAAATTCGGCTGCATTGCTGTGCTTATCCGTTGAACTTAAGAGATTCATTCCAAGAAACCCTACAGCAATGATCAGGACAACAGAGCCTATTTTAACTATTGTTTGCTTTTTCCCCGCTAATCGGGATTTCATACCATTTAACATCTTCCCACCTTAAATAATTTTTACAGTTAATATCTTATGACGAAGATTTTTTAAATATAGTTACAAAGAAAAGAAAATAACAGCCGGAAATTATTGAATAATTGGTTGTTATATGAAAAGTTTGTGTTGAACGGAAAATAGATGTTATAGAAGATTAAATGAATATTTGAGACTGTACAAATTCCAGTTCTCCGTGGGAAGGATTCTTGTTTTTATAATAAGTCTGTCAAGAATAATTATTTCTTTTAAAATCTACTCGACTTTTCCTTTTTCTATAAAGTTTTTCAACCTTGCAATCTGTTCAGATAAAACATAGTCAACAGGTGAAGCTAAGTTCTGCAACCCGCCCGGGGCATAACCTCCCACAGTGTATGTTACTTCAAGGTCAGTCCCGGAATCCGTTTTGGAAAGAGAAAACGTAAGGCTGCCGGTCACTCCCATCGATTGAAGAGGTCCTAAACCTCCGGTTAACCGAAGAGTATTTCCGGGATCTGCAAATACGACAACCATATGTTGAACACTACCGGATTCAAGCTTCTCACAAAAGCAGCCGCCTGCTTTGGCTTCAATGGATAAATTGCCTGAATTTCCGGAATATGTATGAGCCGAATTCCACCATGATTCCACATTAACAATGCTTTGGTAAACTTGTTCGGGAGTAGCTGATAAATTAACAGTATTTTTAACTGTGAAACCGTTTGAAGAAGAATCAATAACTTCTCCATATAAAACATCAACACATAAAATGATGAAAGAAAAAATAAAAACTGTTTCCAGGTATTGATTATTTTTCACACTATATCTCCTTAATAGTTTTAAATATCTGGAGCTAAACTAATAATTAATAATAATAATTTCTTTAATTATAAGTAATCTGATTGGCTATCTGCATCATCTAAAATTACTTTACTCATAAAAGCTATGGTAATTGAGATTTCAGCTCGACTTTTTCTGTTTTAATTTTTATAGTTGATGGTTCTAGCAACGGTGAAGAAGCGGTTAATGTAATTTCACCGGCTTCTTTTATTGACTGAACAATTACCTGTGCCAATCCGCTAAATAATTTTCGTTTCCATTGTTCTGCAGGATAAATAACCTGCACTAAACCGGGATCAGTATTCGGCTCATCCCATTGATTTATTTTCCTGAATCTTTGTCCCACTACAGCATAATTATTTTTACCGGATTTAATTATGCGATGGTCAAGCAGCCAAGCTTGATTTGGATCATCACGTACAATATTGGAAGCCAGTAAATTTCCGTTCACATAAACCGACTGGTTCTCGACAATGCTTTTTGCAAATAAATTTACCTGAGCCCCATTTGTAATTTCCGGCAGTTCAAATGTGCCCCTCACAACAATGAATGTATCGGTGTAAACCTGCCAATCCTTACTTTGTGTTGTAAAAGCCGGGTTCCAACCTGAATCATTAAATCCGGCAGCAACTTCGGGGCGGTTATTTAAATTATCCACAGGAAATTCTTTAAGGTTTTTGATCTTTGAGGTTTTTATTGTTTCAAAGAACCTGTCAGCTTCGTGACCCGAAGGATCTCCATTACCAACTCCAATAATTTTCCCAGGTCCCTCAATTGTAAAATTGATTTCGTTACCTGCAGTAGGAACCATTAAACCGTCAGCATCATTTATCTGAACTGTAATTACAGAAACGTCTTCACCATCTGCGTTAATAACATTCCGATCCGCTGTAAGCTGAATTGTTTTCCCTTTACTTGTAGTTTTTACTTTAGTAGTTTTAATTTCTTTTCCCTCTTTAAAACCTTTTGCAACCAAAGTTCCCGGCTCATATTTTATATTCCATTCGGCGTATTCGTTCAAAGCTATACTTTTTCTGCCGAAACTTTTATCATTAAGTAGCAACTCAACCTCATCACAATTGCTAAACACTTTCACACTCATTTCTTTACCTTCATTTCCAACCCAGTTCCAATGCGGCAGGATGTGAAGTACCGGATCTTTTCTCCACCAGGATTTAAGATAATAGAAAATATCTTTTGGGTATCCGCACAAGTCTATCATTCCTGATTGATTGATAATCGCAGGCCATACATAAGGATTCGATTCGCCTCGGTAATCAAAACCTGTCCAGTAAAATATTCCGGCAAGAAAAGGACGTTCTGCAAAAAATTTCCAGCCGCGCTCTGTAATTATTTTCCCATCTATAAAATAAGTCGGCTGCATGTGAGCTTTTTCTTCAATTGTTTCATAAATGCCTCTTGACTGCTTGATATTACTTTCTTCAGTTCCTACAGCAGGCTGCCAGGGAAATTTGGAATGATGTTCATCAATATCGCCTTGTGATAAATAGTTAAAGCCCATAACTTCAGCAACAGTTCCGATACCGGTGTCCCATCCTCCGCTGCATGCCGTTGTAAAAGCACGCGAAGAATCGAGCCTTTGAGCGAATGTTTGCATTGTTGAAGTAATCCGTGCACCAGTTATTGTGCCTTCAATTTCCCATTCTTCGTTACCAAGAGACCATAAAATAACAGATGGATGATTACGATCGCGTTTTATTAATCTTTCAAGACAGCTAAAATGTTCTTCATTAGTTCCCATTAAACGGTTCTCATCTAATACCAGCATACCAAGTCTGTTGCAAATGTCCAATAACTCAGGCGACGGTGGATTATGTGAAGTTCGGATTGCATTGCTCCCCATCTCCAGTAATTTTTTAATTCTGAATTCGTACAAAGCATCCGGGATCGCAGTTCCAACTCCGGCGTGATCCTGATGAATGTTTGTTCCCAACAATTTTATATTCTTTTCATTCAGGAAAAATCCTTTATCTGGGTCAAACCTTACCGTTCTGATTCCAAATGTAGTTTCATAAGTATCGATCACTTTTTCTTCCGATCGAATTACAGTTTTTAATTTATGCAGATAAGGATTTTCAATTGACCAGAGTTTAGGATTTTTAACATCGAAAAAACTAAAAAATTCCTTTTCTTCACCTGGATTCAAAATCAATTTTTTATTCGAGCCTGAAGCAACTATTTTTCTCTCAGCATCAATTATTGTTTCTTCAATATCAAAAACCGATTTTTCTTTTGATTCATTTATAACTGTTGTTCTTGAAGTGACAAGTGCAGCTTCGTCTTTTAAATCTGTTGTAATGAAAGTTCCATACCTGGTAACATGCAGCGGAGACGTTTTTGTAAGCCAGGTATGACGGTAAATTCCTGCGCCTTCATAATACCAGCCTTCTTCCATCGTGGCATCGACACGAACGGCAACAACGTTATCGCTGCCGTAGTTTAAATAATCCGTAATGTCATAACTGAAACTTGTATAGCCGCTATGTTCTGTTCCCAGGTAAAACCCGTTTATCCAAACAATAGAATTACGGTGAACGCCATCAAATTCAATCGAGATGCGTCTACCAAGATCTGATTCAGGAATAAAAAAATTTTTACGATACCATCCGACGCTGTTTTCAGGAAAATTTCTTCCAATTGCTTTGTAGCCATGGCTGTGTCCGCCAAGAGAATCGAATGGAAGTTCTACACACCAATCGTGCGGCAAATCTAAAGTCCGCCAGGCACGGTCATCAAAATCTTTATCTGCGGCACCATCACCATAACCGGCTTTAGCAAAATAAGAAAAGTAACCGCTTCCGTTATCAAAATCCTGTTCCGTATTATAAGAATGTCCTAAAGCAAAGCGCCAGCCGAAATCCATTAGCAGCTGTTCGCGTGGTGAAACCCCTTCTGTTGTCTTGTTTTCTGCTATACTTTTATTAAAGTCAATATTTGTGATAAGACAAATAAAGATGAAAAACGGGATAAAATTTTTGAATATCATGACTTTTTAGTGTTTGGTTTTATGATTAGGGAAATGACGATTTGTTCATCTTACAAACGAAACAGAGAAAATGATAGTTTATTACTTATGAATCTTACGAATTTCTAAAGTAATTTTCATACCAAATACGGTATTTTAAGCTTGACATTCCTTAACTTTAGCTCTAAATTTGTGCGGGATAATAAATGGAAAATAAACATTACGAATTTCTTACCGACGAAAAAATGACCTTAATTATGAAAATGAAACATCGAAATTGGGAAAGCTTGGGAACTAATTAAGTGAATTTATGGTAAAATCTAATGATTAAGATACATGATAAATGGTATATGAGTTGATTATATAATTTTATAATTTTAAATAAATAGTGCCCTTGGCGACACACTTCTAATTGGTAATTGGGTTACAAAAATGTAACTCAAAAAATCAAAATTTAATCAATAGCAGAAGTGTCAACCCAAGGGCAATTTTTTTATGAAACACTTATCTACTCCCTTCAATTCAATTTCAACCGCAATTTTGGTAGATGGAGGATTCTTTATTAATCGGTATAGAAAAGTCTTCCGAAATGGGAACTATCATAATCCAAAGACAATCATAGAAAATCTATATAGAATGATTATGAGGCATTTAGACAATGATTATCTATATAGAATTTTATATTATGATTGTAATCCAATTCTTAAGAAAGCACACAATCCTATTAGTAATAAAGCTATTGATTTTTCAAAAACCAAACAGGCTACATTTAGAGTAGAGCTTTTAAATGAATTAAAGAAAAGAAGAAAAGTAGCCATTAGGCTTGGGGATTTAAAAGAATCAGGAGCTTGGTTAATTAAACCAGAGCAAACTAAAATGTTATTAAATAAAACTTTAAAAATTGAGGAGTTAAAAGAGTATCATGTTTTTTATGAACTTCGCCAAAAAGGAGTTGATATTAAAATTGGATTAGATATAGCTTCGATGGCTTATAAAAAATCCGTTAATCGCATCATATTAATTTCTGGAGATGGAGATTTTGTTCCTGCCGCTAAACTTGCAAGGAGAGAGGGTATAGATTTTATTTTAGATCCAATGTGGAATGCAATTAATCCTTCATTACACGAACATATTGATGGTTTAAAATCAACTTGTGAAAATCCTAAAGTGCAATATGAGAAATATCCTTACCTCATCAATAATCCTTAATTAAATTGAAACTGAGACATACCAAATAAGCTTATTCAAAAATATTTATTATGAATTTAATATGTTTGTGAAGGTTGATTAAAGTGAATTAATGTTAACAGATTTTCCCTTCCAAAATTTTCCGATGAGGCAAAGATGAAAACCAGAATTATAATTTTATTTGCATTTTTCTTTTTTATACCGGCTGTTGCCCAGGACATTGTTAAAGAGACGAAAGAAGAACGTGATAAAAGAATGGAGTGGTGGCGTGATGCACGTTTTGGTTTATTTATACACTGGGGATTGTATGCGATACCTGCCGGTGAATGGAATGGTAAAACAAATTATGCCGAATGGATTCGCAACCAGGCGGAAATCCCGATTGATGAGTATGATAAATTTGTTGGGCAATTCAACCCCGTAAAATTTGATGCCGACAAATGGGTTAGCACTGCAAAAAATGCCGGGATGAAATACATCGTTATAACATCGAAACATCACGATGGCTTTTGCTTGTTCGATTCTAAGTTTACCGATTATGATGTTATGTCTACCCCTTTCAAAAGGGATATTCTCAAAGATCTTTCCGAAGCATGTAGAAATGAGGGAATAAAATTATGCTTCTACTATTCAATAATGGATTGGCATCATCCCGACTATTTGCCGGGGAGAGATTGGGAAAACAGATCTTCTGAAGGAGCTGACTTTGATGGTTATATTCAGCATATGAAAAATCAATTGAAAGAATTAGTGATAAACTATGGAGATATTGGTATTCTCTGGTTTGATGGTGAATGGGAAAATACCTGGAATGAAGAACGTGGTATCGATCTGTATAATTATGTTCGCAGTTTACAACCAGATATTATAGTTAACAATCGTGTCGATCCAAACAGGGGAGGATTGGAAGGATTTGCACCTGAAGGCGTGACGATGGGTGATTTCGGAACACCGGAACAGCAAATTCCATCTACAGGTTTACCCGGTATTGACTGGGAATCCTGTATGACAATGAATGACCATTGGGGATACAATAAGAACGATAAGAATTTTAAATCCACAAAGGATATTTTGCAAATGCTTGCAGATATTGCATCAAAAGGCGGTAATTACCTGCTGAATGTTGGACCGACTTCCGAAGGAATTTTTCCGGCTGAAAGTGTTGAGATATTAAGTGAAGTCGGAAGCTGGATGAAGGTTAATGGCGAATCGATTTATGGAACAAGTTCAAGTCTTTTTAATAGTTTAGAGTGGGGAAGATGTACACAAAAAAAGATTGGAGAAAATACAAGGCTTTACTTACACGTTTTTAATTGGTCACAAAACGGGAGGCTTGTTATCCCGGGAATCTATTCTCAGCCCTTACATTCTTATCTTCTTTCCGATGAAAAGAAAACTCACCTTACTGTTGAACGAAACGAAGATGCTTTAATAGTTTCGATTCCTACAAAAACTCCAGATGAGAATAATAGTGTTGTAGTCCTGGATGTAGCGGGGAAAGTTGATGTTAATAATCCACCAACTTTCGAATCAATTGAAAAAATATTTATTGATAGTCTTGATGTGAAAGTAAAATCGGATCGCGAGAATGTTGAGATACGTTATACTATTAATGGCAATATCCCAACAATAGAATCTCCCTTGGCAAATGAAAAGGTAACATTAACAACAACAACTGTTCTAACTGCAAGGTGCTTTCGGGATGGAAACCCTGTGAGCGGTTCTGTACAAAAAACATTTACAAAAGTAGAGCCGGAACACGCACTGAAAATCAACGATGTAATAAAAGGAATAAAGTACAGATACTTCGAAGGCAACTGGGAAGTTTTGCCCGATTTTAATTCACTAACCCCGGTTGATGAAGGAGTTGTTAGTAGTATTACTTTATCTCCGAAAAAATCATCAAACTATTTTGGCTTTGAGTATGATGGCTACATAAGGATACCTGGCGATGGAATTTATAATTTTTATACAGCATCCGATGATGGCAGCAGATTGTTTATAAATTATAAGTTGATAGTCGATAACGACGGATTACATGGAATTGTTGATAAGGGAGGAGTAATTGCGCTCAAGGAAGGATATCATCGAATACGTATTGACTTTTTTGAAAGCGCTGGAGGTGAGGATTTAAAAGTTTATTTAAAAGGACCGGGAATGGAGAAACAATTTATTCCTGATGTGCTTCTTTTTCATATAAAATAAAAATTATCATCATAGTTTATTTTTTAATTTAAGTCTCCCCTTCATTATTGGAGATTCTAATATAAATGCCCTTATTGTAATTGTGGCGACAATTATTACTCCGCCAATGATAGCCATAAAAGAAGGAACTTCACCGTAGCCAAAAAATACCCAGACAGGATTTAGTACCGGTTCGATCATTCCGATAATTGATGCTTCGATTGCGTAAACTCTTTTTAATCCATAACTGAAAATTGCATAGGCGATTCCAATCTGGAAAATGCCCAGGTATGCAACCATCCAGAGATCGTTGATTACTAAGGCATTAATTGAGAATAGGGACGGTATGCAGATTAAAGCTATAAAAATATTCCCGTAAAAAATCGAACTGAATTGATATTCGCTTTTATTTTTTCTCATTCCAAGAAAGAATGCTGCGAAAGCAACCCCGGATAAAAGGGCTGCAAGGTTTCCTTCAAGATGACCGGGGGAAAGTTCGCCCATAAAAAATAATATCATCCCAAGTAAGCAAATAATTATTGTAATGATATTAATTTTTTCAAATTTAGTTTTATTAATAATAGGTTCAAATATTAAAACATAGATTGGTGCAGTATATTGAAGAAAAATCGCGTTAGCTGCTGTTGTTAATTTTGTTGCAAGCACAAAAAATATTAAGACAACTACATAAAAGAATGCATTGAGTAGAGCAAAACCATTTGCATAAACAACAACTTTTCTGAAAAGAATAAGAAAAACTAATGCAGCAAATGTAGAACGGAAAAAAGAAAGCTGGTATGTATTAAGAGAAATAAGCTTAATAAAGACTCCACCGGTACTCCACAATATTGCAGCAGCCAGGATAGCGATAATTCCTTTTTGATGATCTTGAAGATGTTTCATTAAATTTAAAAATTATTAATTCGAAATTAAAAATTGTGATTTAATTGTTCATTGTAAATTATTAATTGTTAATTTCTTTTATTTCTTTATTTTGAAGGAAAGAAAAAGATAAAAACAATGTCATTTAGCCATAACTTTATAGATCATACAGCAGACATTGCCGTTGAAATAAAAGCCGATACAATTGAAGAATTGTTTTTAGCTTCTGCCGAAGCATTCAAAGAAGCAGTTGTTGAAAATGATTTTAGAAGTGAAAGTGAAAATTATAAGCTCGTTTTAGATTCTCATTCGCTTGAAACTTTGCTTGTAAATTTTTTGAATGAACTAAACTTCAGGTTGATTATTGAAAGGAAAATCTTTAATAATATTAGTGAAATAAAGGTTCATCAGGTTGGTGTAAACTGGTATTTTGAATGTGTTCTTAAAGAAAGTGGTGTTATTGAAGAAAAAATAAAAACAGAAATAAAATCTGTAACGTATCACCAGATGGAAATAAAAAAAGAAAATGGAAAATATTCAACTAGAATTGTGTTCGATATTTAAACTATCCGGGGGATTGGATGCATTGTTGCATGAATGCATGATCAGGTAGTTAATGTTTTTGTCATGCAACCATGCGTGCATAAGTAATGCGAGGTAAGTAAAATGCTAATTGGTGGAATTGAATTAAAACAAATAAGAGAAAATCTCTGGGAGATTCCGAAATCGGGAGGAATGAAAGTCCCCGGCAGAATATACATTTCTCAAAAGATGATTGAAAGAAATCTCCGCGACGATGAAGCATTAAAGCAGGTTATGAATGTTGCACATTTGCCGGGTATTCAAAGTTATAGTCTTGCAATGCCAGATATTCATTGGGGATATGGTTTTCCAATCGGTGGAATAGCTGCCACAGATATGAATGAAGGAGTTATTTCACCGGGTGGAGTTGGATATGATATTAATTGCGGAGTAAGGCTCGCTACCACTTCACTCGATTTTACTTTTATAAAAGGTAAAATGGATAAATTGATTGCAAATCTTTTTAATGCTATTCCAACCGGGGTCGGTTCAAGCGGTGCGATTAAAAAACTTTCTCAATCAGAAATGAAAAATGTTTTGCAGGAAGGTTCTGTTTGGGCTGTTGAAAATGATTTCGGCGATAGTTCCGATATAGATTTTACTGAGGAAAGCGGAACATTAAAAAATGCCGATGCCGATCTTGTAAGTCCGAGAGCAATTGAGAGGGGAATAACCCAGGTGGGAACACTCGGTTCCGGCAATCATTTTCTTGAGGTAGATATTGTTGATGAAATTTATGATGAAAAGGCTGCTTCGGTTATCGGTTTATTTAAAGGACAGGTTGTTATTCTTATTCATACTGGTTCAAGAGGATTAGGTTACCAGGTCTGCGATGATTACCTTCTCAGGATAATGAAAGAAAGTAAAACATATAATTTTTCTTTACCGGATAAACAGCTTGCTTGTGCACCTTTGAATTCTAAAGAGGGAGAAGATTATTTTGCTGCAATGCAGTCTGCAGCAAACTTTGCATGGAATAACAGGCAGGTAATTATGCACCTTGCCAAAAAAACTTTCAAATCTACTTTTGGTATGAAAGATTCCGAACTCAATTTTAAGCTTGTGTATGATGTTTGTCATAACATTGCAAAGATCGAAGAGCATAATATTAATGGAAAGATGAAAAAAGTTTGTGTGCATCGCAAAGGAGCGACAAGGGCTTTTCCTCCCGGTAGTAAAATGATTCCAGCAAAATATAAGGAGATTGGACAGCCTGTTTTGATTCCCGGAGATATGGGAAGATATTCATATATTGCTGTCGGAACAGAAAAAGCAATGGAAGAAACTTTTGGTAGTTCTTGTCATGGTGCCGGAAGAAATCTTAGCAGGCATAAAGCATTGAAAGAAGCTAAAGGGAGAAATCTTATTGAAGAATTGAAGCAGAAAGGAATTGTTATCCAGGCAAAAGGATACAGGACAATTGCCGAAGAAATGCCTGCTGCCTACAAGGATGTTTCAGAAGTGGTAGACGTTATGCACAAAGAAGGAATTACAAAAAAAGTTGCAAAAGTAAAACCGGTTGGTGTTATTAAAGGTTAAAGATGGAAGATGATTTTAGGGATTATCAGTGAAAATCAGTTTAATCCGTGTCATCCGTGTTCTATTCACTAAATAAATTTAATTTGCCTTGAGTTATAGATATAGTCCGCCATTAATTATCAAAAAGCTTTTTAAGGATTTTTACTGGAACACTTCCAACGGCAAAATTCTTCTTTCCTTTGATGATGGACCGACAACCGAATTAACTGAAAAGATATTAAATATCCTTTCACAAAATAAAATTAAAGCAGTTTTCTTTTGTGTCGGGAACAATGCCAAGAATAGCCAATCGCTTGTTAAGGACATTTTGGCTGAAGGACATTTAATCGGCAATCATACTTTTAATCATAAAAGATTAACGAAAATAAGTAACAAAGAAACAATTGAGGAGATCGATTCTTTTAATAATCTTATGAAAGAAAAATTTGATTATGATGTTAAATATTTCCGTCCTCCACATGGCAGGTTTACATTTTCGACAAGTAAAATTCTTAAAGGAAAGAATCTAAAATGTGTTATGTGGTCTTTATTAACGCAAGACTATAAAAATGATTTTGAAACAGTTAAATTTGCTGTGAAGAATTATTTAAATAATAATTCGATTGTTGTATTTCATGACAACAATAAATCTAAAGATATAATTCCGGATTCTATAAAATTTGTTATTGATGAATCTGCAAAACATGGCTTTGAAATTGGAGAACCTTCCGAATGCCTGAAATAATCTTTCTTATCGTCTTGTCTTTTTATTTTATTCTTGCTGCTCTTCTTTTAGTTGGTGTAAGCAAAAAGTTTCCGGTCTTAAATGAGAATGAATTTCCATTTGCTACCGTAATTGTTGCTGCACGGAATGAGGAAGTAAATATTTTAAAATGTCTTGAATCTCTTGATAAACTAAGGTATCCCGAAGGTAAATTTGAAATTATTTTGGTTGATGATAATTCGACCGATAATACAGGGAAGATAATTGAAGATTATATTTCGGGTAAAAATAAGTTTAAGAAAATTGTAACAAGTAAAGAAGTTGGCAAGCTAAAAGGGAAGACCAACGCACTTGCAAATGCAATTGAAATTGCAAAAGGAGAGGTAATTCTTACAACGGATGCTGATTGTGAAGCTCATGCCGATTGGGTTTACCGGATTGCTTCTTACTATCAGGAAGATGTTGCAATGGTAAACGGCTTTACAACTCAATACGCTTTTAATAATTTCTCAGGCTTACAGGCAGTAGATTTTATTTACTTATTGACAGTTGCGTCGGGGACAATAAATCTTGGATTTCCTATTAGCTGCATCGGGAATAATATGTCATACAGAAAGTCCGTTTACCTGGAAGTCGGTGGCTATGAAAATCTTCCATTCAGTGTAACTGAAGATTCACTTCTGCTTCATGCAATGAACAGGTTAAAGAAATACAAAATAATTTATCCGCTTGATAAAAGAGCTTTAGTTGCTTCTGCACCTTGCCTTACAATCAAGGATCTTTTCAGGCAAAAGAAGAGATGGTCTATTGGCGGTTTGGATGTGCCTCTTTATGGAGGACTTGTAATGAGCATTGCTTTTTTTGCGAATGTATGTATGCTTTTAACTACTTTATTTTTCTCAACTGTATGGTTATATTTGGCTGTCTTTAAGCTGGCAATTGATTTTTTTATTCTATACCCTGTTCATAAAGAATTGGGACTTACAAAAAATTTAAAATACTTTTTCAGCTTCCAGGTTTATTATATCATTTATGCTGTTGTAATACCATTTGCTCTTTTGTTTAACCGTAAAGTAGTCTGGAAAAACAGGGAATATAAGTGAAAGAGCAAGTTCAAGGGAAAAAATAAATGACCAATGACAATTGACTAATTACTAAAATGCTTCTTCTTTGTAATTATTATTTAACATACCGGTGCAATGCTTTTTGTGAGTTCTGCCATTTTGGAATCCATGAAAATTTTAAAGACACTCCTTATGCAAAGCTGGAAGATTTTAAATCAAATGTTGAGCAAATAAAAAAGCTCGGTGTTAAGTTTATCGATCTTACAGGCGGAGAACCTTTACTTCATAAAGAAATTCATATTATGGCTGAATATGCTAAAAGACTTAATCTGCAGACAAGCATAACTACAAATGCTTTGCTTTATCCGAAATTTGCAGAGAAGCTGGCAGGAAATATTGATCTTCTTCATTTCTCTCTCGATTCTCCGGATGAAGAAGAACACAATAAAATAAGAAAAGTAAATTGTTATAACAAAGTTTTTGAAAGTATAGAAATAGGAAAATCGCTTGGAGAATTCCCGGATATTCTTTTTACGGTTACGAATGAAACTTATAAAAAACTTCCGAGAATGCATGAAATTGCTGCTGAAAAAAATCTTGTGCTGATTGTTAACCCTGTTTTTTCATATTTCGGTAATCCCGGTTTAAGAGATGAAGCAGTTGATTATATAGAAGAATATACTGATGGCAAACTGGATATTTATATCAATAAAGCATTTTTAAAGCTCAGGAAAGATGGTGGCAATAATATTAATAATCCAAGCTGCAAAGCTGTAAGCAGAGTTATTGTTATTTCACCTTATAACGAGATTATTCTTCCTTGCTATCATTTTGAAAGTGAAAAGATTAAGATTGACAGACCCATTGCCGAAATAAGAAATTCCGAAAAGATAAAATATTTTAAAGAGATGGAAGGACAATTTGATTTTTGTCAAAGCTGTACTATTAACTGTTACTTTGAACCTTCATTTGCTTTCCCGACGAACCTTTACGCAATTTCCAGTCTCACGTCAAAATTTAAATATGGTTATAACAAGCTCATTAAACAGAAGATTCAAAAGAAATTAATATTTAAACGGGAAGCTGTTTGATGCGCTTTTTCTTTCTGCTAATTCTTGCTTTTATCTTTTCAACTTTTACAAAATCACAAATTGATAGTCTGAACAGATCTGATTGGTTCCCGCCCGGATTAAACATCCAGCCTTTTACTGCAAATTTTCTGGAGCCGAAAGCAGGCTTCTCATATATTCTTGGGAAAAGTGAACTCAGGCTCGATATCGGAACTTCTGCTGATATTTTTATTCACAAATGGGGAAATAGATTTTTTTCTTTTGGTGCCGATCTTTTTACATATACAAGATTAAGAGGAGAGAATGACTTCCGTTTTCCCGTTGAAACTATCGATTATTTATTCGGAATTAACGCGGGCTGTAAAACCGTTAAAGATAAAAAAGAATTCGGTTTCCGGTTCAGATTAAGCCACATTAGTGCGCACCTTGTCGATGGATCTTTTGATTCCCGGAACAAAGTCTGGAGAGAAAACAAAGAGCCCAAAACTTACAGCAGGGAGTTTGTGGAACTTTTTCCTTATTATAGTTTTGACGGATTAAGAATTTATCTGGGTGTTACTTATCTTGTGCATAGCAACCCGGCTTTTGTTGGTAAATGGATTTACCAGTCGGGTTTTGATTATTATGCGAAAGGGCTGATAAATAATTTTATCATTCCTTTTGTGGCTTATGATTTTAGACTTACGAAAGTAAATAAATATTCGGGCAACAACATTTTTGAAACGGGGATTAAGTTTGGGGAACATAATTCAAAAGGTGTTAGAGTTATATTTTCTTATTATTCAGGTAAAAGCATTCATGGAGAATATTTTGATATTAATGAAGAATACACAACCCTTGGACTTAATGTGGATTTGTAATAGATGAGTTATTACCCGGAACAATTACAAGATTCTTTTTTATCTCAGAAGAAAACAAGAAAAGAGAAGAAAAATTATTTTCTTCACATAGGTCTTTTTATAGTAACATTCATTACAACAACAATTGCCGGCGCCGAGTGGACTACAGGTATAGCAGGTCCCTATGAAATTGACCACCTTGTAGTTGGATTACCATACTCTATATCAATTTTATTTATACTTACCTGCCATGAGTTCGGGCACTATTTTGCAGCAATGTACCACAAAGTTAAGACAACACTTCCTTATTATATCCCTTTTCCTCCCATTCCTTTTTTCTTAAACTTTGGGACAATGGGAGCGGTAATAAGAACAAAGACTCCTGTCCCTACCAAAAAAGCTATGTTCGATATTGGTGTAGCAGGACCAATTGCCGGTTTTGTTGCCTGCTTAATAATTCTTGTTTATGGGTTTATGAATATTCCCGGTGAGGAATATATACTTATCATACACCCCGATTATTATTCTCCGGAATATGGCAAAGGCGGAATTAATTTGACTTTCGGTAACACATTATTGTTTTCTTTTTTCAAAATGATTTTTGTTGACTCCGGGCAGTTCTTTCCCCCGATGTCAGAGGTCTATCATTACCCGTATCTTTGTGTGGGATGGTTTGGACTTTTTATTACTGCTATGAATATGATTCCCGTGGGTCAACTTGACGGCGGACATATTGGATATACTTTGTTTGGAAGGGAGACTCATTTTAAGATTGCTGTTGTTGCATTTTCAACATTATTTATTTTAGGTGTGCTGGGAATAATTGAATCCACTTTAGATTTTTATATCGGTTTTGGATGGTCGGGATGGCTCTTCTGGGCTGTGATTCTTTATTTTGTAGTTAAGATTGAACATCCGCCTATTCACGATGACACGGAATTAGATTTTAAAAGAAAACTTATCGGCTACTTTAGTTTCTTTATATTAATAATTTCATTTTCACCAACACCTTTCTTATTAACAATACCGGCTTGAAACAGGGTTCAATTTTTACCTTTATAAAGAAATTTATTTGAGACTAAATTAAACATATGCGAAAATTCTATATTGTAATTCTCCTGTTCGCGTTCATATCGGGCTGCGAAAAAGATTTCGATGAAATTATTGATGTTACTGCTTCAGACTTCCAGGTTACTGGTACAAATTTTTATCCTTCCAATACTTTCAGATATGTTCAGGGTGATTCACTAATAACTATTTATTTAAGTTTAAGCAATTCGAAGAATGTTGCTTCAGTATTTTTTAATATTTACGCTTCAGATGAGATAAAGTTAAATGACAGTCCGTTTCCCCTTCTAGATAATGGTAATTCCACGAACGGCGACGAAAGGGCAGGAGACAACAGGTTCACAAATAAATTCCCTCTCAGCAGGCAAAACCCTGTAGGAACATACAAAATAAATTATTTTGTAACGGATAGAGAAAATACTACAAAATTGGTAGCCGTGCAGCAGTTTATTTATGATAACGGACAAGCTAATGTAGCACCGGTAATATCAAACTTAACTATGCCTGATTCAATTGCAAGAGGTGTAAGTTTTATTTTTACAATTACAACTAATGATGTAAATGGGTTAAATGATATCGATGTTGTTTATTTTGAATTGTTTAGGCCTGACGGAACCGTTGTGGAAGAAAGTGGAGGTAATACAAAATTTTTACTGCATGATGATGGAAATTTTGATGTGTTTGGTGATGAAACAGCAGGAGATGGAGTTTACTCTTTTAAGAATTCATTTTTAGAGACTGCCCAAACAGGAACTTGGCGGTTTGAATTTCATGCAAAAGACAGAGGTGGTTTATTAAGTAACATTATTGAAAAATCTGTAGTTGTTGAATGAAATATAAATTTCTTTTTTTATTTATAATATTATCTATCTTCAGTCAGTCTTTTTCTCAATTAAGACCGGAGTCTTTTTCTCTCAGAGATAAAAATTATTTATCGAAAAATAATTCCTCAAGCCCGCTAAGTAATACTATTACTGATATTATCACCATTGCAGATACTGTATGGCTCGGTACTTCCAGAGGGGTCAGCGTTTCATTCGATAGAGGAGAAAACTGGACAAATTTTTATAACACTCCTGATTTCGGAGATGCAGGAATCTCTGCCGTTACTTATAATAAGTATGATGGCTCTGTTTGGGTGGCTGCTGCAAAAGATACTGAAGTAACCGGCGGAGAGATTCTTCCGAAAGGGGAAGGATTTAGATATACTTACGACGGCGGATTGACATGGACAAGCGTGCAACAGCCTATCGATGGGCCAGGGGATTCAACTTTATCTTATGGAATTAATAATGGTGTAAATCTTCCACTGGTCCGGGCTCTTCCTGTTACAACCGGAATCAATAATGTAACTTATGATATTGCTTTTACTGACGGAGTAATCTGGATAGCATCCTATGCAGGAGGCTTGAGAAAAAGTACTGATAAAGGAGTGACATGGCAGAGAGTTCTTCTGCCTTCCGATGAACTTGATGAGATTTCACCCGATGATACTGTAAAATTTGCGCTTCAGCCCGTAGAAGGAGATTTTGGTACTGATGATCACTTGAACCATAGATTGTTTTCTATTATTACAGTGGAAGATACAATTTATGCGGGCAGTGCGGGAGGAATAAATAAATCTTCCGATCGCGGAATTAGCTGGAGAAAATTTAATCATATAAACCAGGAAAATTCAATCAGCGGTGACTGGGTTGTTGCCCTTGCGTATAATCAGTTAAACAGAAAATTATGGGCTGGAACAAGGCGAGCAGAGGGAGATACAGAATTTTTTGGAGTAAGCTCCACTTCTGATGGAGGGGAAAACTGGGAAACTTTTTTGGATGGTGAGAGAGTATGGAATTTTGGAATTAAGAATAATGATGTGATTGTTGCGACTGATAACGGTGCTTTCAGAACCGGCAACCAGGGAAATAGCTGGATACTTCCGAATAACATTATTGATAAGAAATCAGGTGTGGCATTAACAAGTTCCGTATTCTACAGTGCTGCATCGGAAGGAAATGATGTCTGGCTTGGTTCCGGAGACGGATTAGCAAAGTTAACTGAAACCGGATTCTGGAGGGGTGAGTGGAAAATCTATTTTGCTTCTCTACCGGTCGGGTCGGTTAGCGATACATATTGTTATCCCAATCCTTTTTCTCTAAAACTGGAAGATCTGAAAATTAAATACAGTACAGGAGGAGTAGGTAAAAAAATAACGATCCGGATTTTTGATTTTGCTATGAATATTGTGAAAACTGTTATTCAGAATGCAGAACGTACCAAGTCTCTTGATGATGCACCTGAGAAATGGGACGGGCGAGATGAGAATGGCAACGTAGTTCCCAATGGAGTTTATTTTTACAGAATTGATTTTGATTCAGACAATCCTGTTTTTGGAAAAATTATAGTTTTACAATGATAAAAAAAATGATAGAGCACACCTGCCTGCCGGACAGGCAGGGATTACACAGATTTTCACGGATATTTAAATCCGTGTTAATCCGTGTCATCAGTGTTATCCGTGTTCCATCCCTTTTATTTTTTTTAATCACTTCACAAATAGCATACAGCCAGCCAAAATTTTCTGAAATTGCTACCAAGCCAGGTGCTTTTAGCAGAATGGGATTTGGTGCCAGAGGTATTGGAATGGGAAATGCGATGTCTGCAGTTACCTCAGGAAACCTTGTTTCTTATTACAATCCTGCTCTTGGGGTTTTTCAGGAAGGGAATTCATTCCAGACATCTTATTCATTTTTATCTCTCGACAGATCATTGAATTTTCTTAACTATACAAAAAAGTTTGACTTCTACAGTAAGAAAGATTCTTTAGTCGAAAATCGTGAACCAAGATCAATCGCCGGGTTTACAGCAGGAATCATTAATTCCGGTGTAAGCAATATAGATGGACGTGATAATAACGGGTTACAAACTGGTGATCTTTCAACTTCGGAAAACCAGTTTTTTATAGGCTTATCAAACAAATTTTCAAAGAAATTTGCTTTGGGAATTAATGCGAAGATTTTTTATTACAAGCTGTATGATGAAGTTTCCTCGGGTGGGTTCGGTATAGACATTGGTGCTCTTTACGTATTGAATGATGAGTACACAATATCTTTTGTCATTTCCGATATAAATAGTAAGTATAAATGGGATACGTCCCCTATTTATGGGCAAGATGGTATGATAACAGAAGATAAATTCCCTTTACTGATGAAAACAGGCGTAGGTTACAGAAACAAAGAATTGAAAATAACCGCTGCTGCGGAATTTGAAAGAAGCGATGCGAAGACAAATGTTGTAAGGTTGGGAATTGAATATAATATTTTTGAAAATCTTTTTCTCAGAGGCGGCGTAGATCAGTTTGATATGAGTAACTCTGATAAACCTGCGAAACCAGCTTTGGGATTTTCATACTTTAAGAATTTTGATAACATCGTTATCGGTGTTGATTATGCCTTTATGATCGAGCAATATTCTCCACAGGACAGGCATATTGTTGGAGTTAATGTTAATTTTTAATCTCAAATTTCAAAACTCAAATCTCAAAACACTTTTACATTTGAGATTTGAAATTTGGGATTTGAGATATTAATTCTTATGAAAAAAATAATTTTAATTGTAGCTATTTCTTTAGCAAGTATTTTTCCGCAGTCCGCGGGTAACAGCGGTTTATCATTTCTTAAGTTCGGATTTGGTGCAAGAAATATTTCTATGGGGGATGTAGGTCTGACATTATCAAACGATGTTACTTCTTTATTTTATAACCCGGCTAACTTAGCAGGTAACGAAGAATCGCAGGTAATGTTTATGCATAATGAATGGATACAGGATGTTAGCAGTGAAGTGATTGGTGCTAGATCACAATTTTTGGGATTACCGGTAGCAATTGGTTTTAACACGACCTCAATTAGTGAAATTGAAATAAGACAAAAACCGGGAGAGCCAGATGCAACGTTTGATGCAAATTACTTTTTTGGAAGTCTTTCAACAGGATTTTTTATTACCGAACAGCTTTCGGTCGGCGGTACGGTCAAATATCTTTACGAGGGATTATATACTGATGAATCAACAGGATGGGGTTTTGACATGGGATTAAATTATAAAACACCCTATAAGGGTTTGACTGCAGCAGCAATTCTGAAAAACCTCGGTTCGATGAATGCTTTGAGAGACGAAAGTACAAAACTTCCGACTGAATTCAGAGTTGGAGCAGCCTACGAATTTGATTTTGCTGAAACGGATTTTGGATTAATTGCTGCAGGTGAGTTCCAAAAATATACCTCTGATGACGATCCTCATTTTAATTTTGGAGGAGAGGTTATGTATAAAAAGGTAATAGCTCTTCGTACAGGATACCAATCCGGTTACGAATCAAGAGGGTTTACGGGAGGCATTGGCTTATCCTGGGGAAACCTTAATTTTGATTATGCTTTTGTTCCTTTCACTCTGGGCTTAGGAAATGCCAGCCTTTTCTCTTTAAGTTTTAAGTTCTAACTTTAACCCGGTCTTTTTTTCTGATATTGCTTAAATATTATAATGAATGAGACATCATTACTAAATGAGTATCAGAAGTTATGCCCGGGTATAACTAAAGTTTTTGTCATTCCTCAAATCCCACAAAAAAACAGAGATACGAGTTATCTTTTTCAACTTTATAAAAACTTCCCTGAAGATTTTCCCGTTTCAGGAATAAAAGTAGAAACCTTTAACGCAGCTTTCCTTCCCGTTGTTTTATTTAGCAGATTGAAATTTGAGAAAAGCATTCTCCATTATCATTGGTTTGAGTTTGAAGATGTAAAATCATTAATAGGAATAAAGTGGAAATTATTTTGGATTATTCTATATAAGATTTTAGGCGGAAAAGTAATATGGACAGTTCACAACAAGTATCCACATCATAACAAGTATTTATTTCTCAATAAGAAATTCAGAAAATTTTTTGCAAGGATTGCCGATAAGCTGCATGTTCACTGTAAAAGTGCTGTTGATATTTGCGCTGAAGTTTTGGGTGTTAAAGAAAGTAAATTTTTTGTTTTGAAGCATCCCGATTTTACGCCGGAAATTATTGAAAGGGATGAAGCTCTTGAAAAGCTAAATAAAAAATATTTCAACGACCTATTAAGAAATGACGACAGAATTTTTCTTATGTTCGGTGCAATCGCAGAATATAAAGGCATCAAAGAAGTAATTAATATTTTTACCGGATTGGATAGAAGAAATAAACTTTTAATCGCGGGTTTTATCAAAAGAAGGAATGAAGATTATTATAGAGAATTACAAACCATTTCAAAAACAGAAAATGTTTTTTTAATTGGTAAAATGATTCCTGATGACGATGTCCCGTATTTTCTAAATTCGGCTGATTGCATTATTTTAAATTATAGAGATGTTCTTACATCAGGTGGAATACACCTTGCTCTTGGTTACAAAAAGCCGGTTATTACTCCTTATTCAGGTTGTTTGAAGGAATTACACAGCAATCAAATTATTTTTTTTGAATTGAATAGTGAAAGAAATAAAAATCTCCTTAATGTTATTAAAAGGTTTGCATTATAGTGGATTGGAAAACAAACTGGTATCAAAGGTTTGAATAAAAACCTCCGGAATACGTTGTCTCTTTTTTCAATGGATTTAGCACTTAAATTCATCGGCTTCCTCTCTACAGCTTATCTTGCCCGTGTTCTTGGGAAATCCGGTTTTGGTTCTATTAGTATTGGAATTTCTGTATTGAGCTATGCTCTGGTTTTAGCTGATTGCGGTTTAACGGCTCTTGGTATAAGAAAAATTGCATCCGATCCAAAAGCAAATGATATAACAGGACAAATACTAAATGGAAAACTTATTCTCGCGGTAGTTATTTTTCTTTTAACAGCTACTATTACTTTTGCGTTGTCCGGCTTATCAGAAAATACATATATAATTTTAAACTATCTATTCTTCTTATTCCCGGCAGCTTTTATGCTAGAGTTTTTTTTTGTTGGCTCACAAAAAATGGATACTGTCGCTTATGTAAGAATTTTAGGTACAATTATTTATTTCCTATTGGTTCTGATTTTTATTCGAGATAGAGGCGATGCTGTTCTTACCGGAATTGCCTGGACTTTTGGGGGCGTTACGACTGCATTATTCTTTTTTCTCTTTTATAAAAAAAGAGGTCTTTCATTTCATTTCAATGGAATAAGATATTTCATAAAAATACTAAAAGAATCTTTCCCCCTTGGGATGGCTTCATATATATCCCAGTTTACAGTTGCTTTCCCCGTGGTTTATATAGCCTATATTGCAGGTAATTCCCAAGCAGGAATCTTCAGCGCTGCTTTTAAAATGATTGGTTTATTCCTGGTTTTTGACAGAGTTTTTGTAACATTATTTCTACCTAAAATTACCGGTGTAATTTCGAACAGGGAAATCTCGCTGGAAAAAATTTTCGGAACAGTTTTGAAAATTGTTGTTTGCCTGACACTTATTGTATCGATGTTTTTGTATTTATTCAGTGATTTTATAATTATTAAAGTATTTGGCGATGATTACACAGAGTCAATACTGATATTTAAGATGTTATTGGTTTACTTCGCCTTTACAATTATAGATTCGGTTTTTGCAAATACTTTGATAGGGATGAAGAAAGAAAAAGTTTATACTTTGTCACTCCTTATCGCTGTAATAATAATTCTTATTCTTACTTTTGTCTTAACTCCTTTTTGGGGTGAATATGGTATTATCTTCTCATTTATTTTGTTTGATATAATTTCACTTATCTACATGATAATTTATCTTAAGAAAGATATTGAAATAAAGATAGCCAGGTCCATTATACTTCCTGTGATATTATCCTCGGCGGTTCTATTATTTTTAATTTTTTTACAGATGTCTATTTATTTTCAACTAATAATTGTAATTGCTTTATTTATTCCGGCTCTTATTGCAATTACCGGTTTTAGAAAAAATGAAATGGATTTTATTAAGCGGGTTTTCATTTGAACCTTAAAATTGCATATACAAAAGAATTAATAGACTGGGATATTTTGCTTGGTCAGGTAGGTGTATCTCGCTCACTGATTAACTGGGGAAAAGATTTATTGGTTGAATATGCAGTTATAGTTGTCAATTCAGTTTTAAGGGTGGAAGAAGAAAATAGAATCCACAAGTTTGTCGATGATGGGGGGAGTCTTCTTATAGAAGCTGATTTTGCTAAAAAAATATTTAAGATCGATACAAAACAGGCTTATATAAAATATCTTTTCTCAACTGAAAAAGTATTTTCAAATTATCTTCCCCTTATCGATTTATATAGAAATTGTCGTGTGCCGGCAAATGCAAACACTCTGAAAGATCAGAAAGGAAGATTTGTTGTTTCGGACATGCAATTTGGAAAAGGGAACGTAATAATTATCCCCGGTAATTTAATTTCTGCTATATCGGATGCGAGAGTTTTAAGAAAAAGGATTTATTCTCATGGAAAGTTGCCTTCAGAAAGGATAGCACGAGTTTCTAAAGAAGGTATTTATCATTTTGTCAGATTGGTACTCGAACAACTTTTCCATCTAAGAACCCTGCCATTCATTTCATTGTGGGGTTTTCCCGGCAATGCTAAAAATATATTTCTATTCAGGATTGATACTGATTATGGTTCCCCTGAGCAGGTCGATCTTCTATATAAAACTTTAAGAGAAAAAGAAATAAAAGGAACCTGGTTTGTTGAAACTAAATCTGCTGAAAGCTGGATAGATAAATATTCTTCATTCGAAAACCAGGAAATAGGTTTGCATTGTTACAGGCACAGATTATTTAATTCCTTTGAAGAGAATTATAACAATTATAAAAAAGGACTGGAAGTATTAAAAAAAACTTCGATTTATCCTAAAGGAATTGCCGCTCCATTTGGGGAATGGAATAACTCATTTAACAAAGTTGCTGAGGAGTTCGGATTTGAGTATTCTTCGGAGTTTTCTTATAGCTACGATGGCTTTCCGCAATCAACAGGTAAAATACTTCAAGTTCCGGTTCATCCAATAAGTTTTGGCAGGCTTTCCAGGGAGGAATACAGCGACGAAGAAATGTATAACTATTTTATAAATGTAATAAATCAAAAAATTGCTTTGTGCGAACCTGTAATCATATATACACACCCCCTGGAAAACAGGTTCGATATTCATCAGAGAATATTTAATTATATTAATCAACAGGAACTGCCAAAATATACATTTAGAGAATATTCGGATTGGTGGAAAAAGAGGAACGGGATTAAGTTCGATTCATCATTTATAAATAATGAACTAAAAATTGAGAGTGAGAACAAAGATGATTCTTTTTGGATCAGAATTGTTTATCCATCTAAAGAGATTTTCCTGATGTCTATGTCCGAAAGTAATCCGGGAAAAATAAAAGCCGATTTGCCCGAATTCAAATATGATTCTGAATTTAATCCTGAGACTTTAAGAAAATATGATATGGAATTATTAAAAGATGATATCCTTTTTGAAATAAGAAAAAGGAAGTTATGAAAATTTGTTTTGCCACACACGAAGGTGTTATAATATCAAAGGGCGGTCCATATACAAAAATTATGGAAGTCAGGGATAAACTTGTTCAAATGGGGCATCAGGTCGATTTGTTTAATATGTGGGATCCTAAGTTAAACGAATACGATATAGTTCATCTCGTAAGCTCTAACTTTGCTGTTTATAATCTTGCAAGAAATATGAAACAGGAGAGAGTAGAATTTATTGTTGAGCCTGTCTTTTATAGTCAACATTCATCTTCTTTTTTAAAATTCTTTAACACATTAGACAAAATTACAAGAGGAATTGCAAAAGGAATCTGGTTCGATTACGGTTTTACTCGCGATATATGTGAGTGGTCTGTAAAGGTAACTCCAAATTCTTCAGATGAAGCGAACATTATTTCGGAAGGACTTTCAATTCCAAAAGAAAAATTTAAAATTATACATAACGGCGTTTCCAATAGATTTTTGAATGCAGATCCAGCTTTGTTTAAGAAAGAATATGGGATTGAAAATTTTATACTTTGCGTAGGGCATATCGGACCAGCAAGGAAAAATATGCTGCTTTTTTTCAAAGCCATGGCTAAAATTAATCATCCTGCAATTTTTATCGGGAGGATAATAAGATCGGGTGAGACAGAAAAAGCTCTTGATGAAGCTAACAAAAATAAAAACATTAAGATCATCGAAGCGCTCGATAATAACTCACCCTTACTTGCATCTGCTTATGCTGCTTGTGATACTTTTGTTCTTCCTTCGTTGTACGAAACTCCGGGTATAGCAGCGTTGGAAGCTGGTCTTGCAGAAGCTAAGGTCGTAATTACTCCTTATGGAGGTACAAAAGATTATTTCAAAGATATGGCAGAATATGTTAATCCATACTCCGTTGATTCTATTCAGGCGGGGATTGAAAAAGCATTGAACAAACCTAAAGATGATAAACTAAAAAAACATATCGGGCAGAACTTTTTGTGGGATAAAATTGCTTATGAATCTGTCAAAGTATACCAGGAAGTCTTAAATACCAGGAAGTCTTGAAAAATATTCTTATAGCGGTTAATAGTTTTAAAGAATGTGCTAATGCTGTTGAAGTATCAAAGCTGTTTAACAAATATCTTGATAAGTCATTATTCAAGGTTATTCAGAAGCCTATTTCTGATGGAGGTGACGGCTTTTTAGAAGTATGTAAATTTAGTTTTGGATTGGAAATACTGACTTACCAGATTACTACTCCCTATGATAATTCCTATATGGACTCCCAGGTAGGACTGGATAGAAAAAGTAGAACATTATATATAGAGTCAGCTGAAGTATTAGGATTAAAAAGAATTCCTTTAACAAAGAGACAACCACTCTCACTAAACTCCAAAGGTCTTGGAGATTTATTACTGTTAATAAAAGAAGATATAGAACAACTTAAATTTGAAGCAAACAAAGTAATCATTGGTGTAGGTGGAACAGGGACTATGGATTTAGGATTAGGAATGTGCTCCCGGTTCGGGTTGAAGCTTTTTAATTCTTATGGTTCCGAACTGGAAGTGTTTCCCGAATATTTTTATGAAGCATCTGAAATAGACTTCGAACCGGCTAAACTCCCTTTTGATATTGAGATAATCTTAGATGTTGATAATCCATTATTAGGAGTCGGTGGGGGAATTATTTACGGAAAGCAAAAAGGGGCTTCAAATACTGAATTAGAGATAATTGAGTCAGGTTGGAATAAAATCGTTAATATATTAAATAAGAATAAGTTAACAGATATAACTAAAGAATTATCTGGTGCTGGTGGTGGGTTACCAGTAGGATTAGGACTTTTTCAAAATTCTGTTGAGAAACAAGCGAATGATTTTATCTCTACAGATTTAAAGATAAATAATAATGAATCTCTAATAGAAATGGTTATAACAGGGGAGGGCTCGTTTGATGAACAAAGTTTGATGGGAAAGGGAGCAGATACAATTATTTCGATGTTTGAAAAAGAAAGTATTCCTGTAGTACTTTGCTGTGGCAAAATAGACGATAAGGTTTCTGAAAAACTGAGCATGAATGTATTCCCGATTGAACTCAGCCGGTACTATAATTCTGTCGAAGAATCAATTTATTATTTTGAAGAATCAATAAAATTTGCCTGCGATGAAATAGCCGGTATGACCGATATTTTAACTAAAATTTCTTAAATTTGTTTTTAAAAGAAACGTCTTACATAACCCGGAATATTAATGAAAGAATACCTCGACTTAGTAAATTTGGTAATCAATGAAGGAGTAAGAAAACAATCCAGGACCGGAATAGATACTATTTCTTACTTTGCTGCTTTCTATAAAGTAGATCTTTCAAAAGGGTTTCCTCTTTTAACGACAAAGAAAATCGAATGGAAATCTTTATTGTATGAAGTGCTCTGGTATTTATCGGGCGATGATCATATTAGAAATCTCCGGAAGCATACAAAAATCTGGGATGCGTGGGCTGATGAGGATGGAAATCTGGATACGGCTTACGGTTATTACTGGAGAAAATTTCCAAGTGCTGAGAGAAGCGAGAATGGTGAATGGAGAGTGAGAGAAGTTGACCAAATTCAGTACATTGTTAATGAACTGAAAACTAAACCTTACAGCAGACGACTTGTTGTAACTGCCTGGGAGCCGGGGAACGCTATAAAAAGCAAATTACCTCCCTGTCATTATTCTTTTGCATTTAATGTTAGTGACGGGAAATTGAATTGTCACTTAACCCAGCGTTCAGGCGATATTGCTCTCGGCATACCTTTTAATCTTGCGGCTTACTCGATGCTCACACAAATAATTGCGCAAGAAGCCGGACTCGAATTAGGCTTTTTTGCTCACACTATTATTGATGCTCACATCTATGTTGCGGATAAAGGCAGCCCGATGGAAAAGTATGATCATCTAAAGGGACTGAAAGAACAGCTTAAACGTAAACCTCTTCCGCTTCCCAAATTAATAATTGCAAGAAAACCAATTAACGATTTAACCTTCGAGGATTTTGAATTAGTAGATTACCAATTCTACGACAAAATCAGATTTGAGGTTGCCGTTTGAGAATAATAATAATATCTGCTATTGCACAAAACGGTGTTATTGGCAGATCGAACGGCGATATGCCATGGCATATTAAGGAAGAATTCCAGCATTTTAAAAATACAACTTCGGGATTTCCAGTAATAATGGGGAGAAAAACGTTTAATGCCCTTGGAAAACCTCTCAAAGGAAGATTAAACATTGTAATTACAAGGGATAAAGGACTCAGATTTGAATTTGACGATGTAAAGAAATTTCATAGTTTAAATGAAGCAATTGAACATTGCAAAACGCTCGGAGTTGAAAAGATCTTTGTAATCGGCGGCGGAGATGTTTATAAGCAGGCTATTAAAATTGCTGATGAAATGATATTATCCCACTTAACTTTTGAAGCTGAAGGAGATATCTATTTTCCACAAATTGATGAAAAAATATGGAAAGTAACTTCGAAAGAAAAAAGAGATCAGTTTGAAATAGTTTTTTATGTAAGAAGATAATGAGCAACAAAATAAAAATATTACCTGAAAACATTGTAAATAAAATTGCCGCCGGTGAAGTGGTGCAGAGACCTGAATCGGTTGTCAAAGAGCTGCTTGAGAACTCGATAGATGCAGGTTCCCAAAACATTGCTCTTTACGTAAAACATGCAGGTAAATCTTTTATACAGATTTCAGATGACGGCAATGGCATGACTGAAGAAGATGCAATGCTTTGCATTCAGAAGCATGCAACAAGCAAAATATCTACTTATGAAGATTTGGAATCTATATACACTCTCGGGTTCAGGGGAGAAGCATTGAGTTCTATAGCGGCAGTTAGTCAGCTTGAAATTAAAACCGAAACCCGCGAAGAGGAAATTGGTACTTTCATTAGAGTTGAAACCAGTGAAATAGTAAAAGAAAGAGGATCGTTTCCTAAAGGCACATCTATTTCCGTTAAGAACTTGTTCTACAACACTCCTGCAAGAAGAAACTTTCTTAAAACTGATGCTACAGAACTAAAGCATATCATAGAAACGTTTAATAAAATTTCATTGAGCCATCCTGATATTTCTTTTAAGCTTTTTAATGATGATGAACCGATATTTGATTACAAGTTAGGTTCTCTCGAAGAAAGAATAAGCCAGGTATTTGCCGATAATATGATTGATGCTCTTATCAAAGTTGAAGAACGAACTGATTATGCTAATCTGTATGGCTATGTTGGAAAACCTTCTATGTTGAAAAAAAGTAAAGGTGAGCAATATCTTTTTCTTAACAATAGGTATGTAATCAGCAGGCAAATTAACCATGCTGTTTTTACAGCTTACGAAAATGTTCTTGAAAAAGGTGACTACCCGTTTTTCATTTTATTTCTTGATATAGATCCTCATAAGACCGATGTAAACGTTCATCCCAATAAGCTTGAAGTAAGGTTCGATGATGAAAAAAATGTGTACAACTTTGTACTTGCTGTAGTGAAGAAAAGTCTTGGCGAGCATGACCTGGTGCCATCTATGATGTTTAACGAAGCAAACGCCGAAACGGAAAAATTGCGTGTGGATAATTTTATGCGCAGCGATAAACATGATTTTACAGACAGACCGGTTTTCGAAACAAGAACATCTGTTGCACGTACGGATTTTTCCGATAAGGATATAGATTTGATATTCAGTACAATCACCGAAGATTATGTTAAACCGGGAATTCCCGGGGAGATTGTTTCCCCTTTAGAGAAACAAATAACTGAAATTCCTCATGTTCCCCATGGCTACACTTCTGAAACAACGAAAGATGAGAACACGTTGATTTTCCAGCTACACAACAAATATATCCTTTCGCAGATTAAATCCGGTTTGATGATAATAGACCAGCATGTTGCTCATGAGAGAATTCTTTATGAAAAAGCTTTGAAACTCTTTGAAGCCAATTTACCCTTTTCACAACAGTTGTTGTTTTCACGAAGTCTTGAATTAGATCCGGCTGTATTTGCTTTGACGAGAGAATTGGAACCGTACCTGAGTAAATTAGGCTTTGAAATAAAATTTTCATCTAAAAATAAAATTACTATTGAAGGAGTTCCCGACGATATTAAACCCGGTTCCGAAGAAAAAGTTTTACTTGATTTAATTGATGAGTATGTGATTAACGAAAGAGAAAAGCGCCTCGAGACGAAAGATAACATAGCAAAATCTTATTCTTGTAAAACTGCTATAAAAGCCGGGGATAAACTTTCGGAAAATGAAATGAGACTTCTTATCGACCAGTTGTTTGCTACCTCTATGCCATATGTATGTCCGCACGGGAGACCGATAGTTGTTAAAATATCTATTAGTGAATTTGACAGAAGATTTGGAAGGACAAGCTGAAATCTATTGTTAAATTTATAAAGGGATTTTATGCCGGGTGATGAATATCTTAAAAGAAAAAAGGAATACGAGGAAAAAGTAAACAAATTTCCGAACACAGGCATGAGGTTTACAACTGTAAGCGGAGATGATGTAAAAGTTCTTTATGGTCCGGAGGATATTGAACAGATAAATTATTTAAGTGAAACCGGTTTCCCGGGGGAGTATCCTTACACAAGAGGTATTCATTCTAATGGTTACCGGGGGAAGATTTGGACAATGCGTCAGTTCGCCGGTTTTGGCTCCCCTGAAGATACAAATTCGCGTTTTCACTATTTGTTAAATCATGGTCAAACAGGTCTTTCAGTCGCTTTTGATCTTCCTACTTTGATGGGTTGGGATTCAGATGCAGAACAAAGCGAAGGTGAAGTTGGGATTTGCGGTGTTTCCGTTTCTTCATTGAAGGATATGGAAATATTGTTAGACAAAATTCCCCTCGGTAAAGTATCAACTTCGATGACTATAAATTCTCCTGCTGCAATGGTATTTGCTTTTTATCTTGCAGTAGCTGAGGAACAGGGAGTAGAATTCAAAAATTTACGCGGGACTTTACAGAATGATATTTTCAAAGAATATATTGCTCAGAAAGAATATATTTTTCCTCCTAATCCTTCCCTGAAAATAATTGTTGATATGATAGAGTACAGTTCAAAGGAAGTTTCTCAGTGGAATCCTGTTTCTGTAAGCGGTTATCATATTCGTGAAGCAGGCTCGACGGCTGTTCAGGAGCTTGCTTATACGCTCGCTGACGGTTTTGCGTACATCGAAGCTTGTATTAAAAGGGGAATGAACGTTGACGACTTTGCGCCGAGACTTTCATTTTTCTTCAACTCACATCTTGATTTTTTTGAGGAGATAGCTAAGTTCCGCGCAGCGAGAAAAATATATGCAAAAAGAATGAAGAACATGTACGGAGCTAAAAACGCGAGATCGTGGTGGCTTCGTTTTCATACACAAACGGCAGGCTGCACTTTAACTGCACAGCAGCCCGAAAATAATATTATAAGAACTGCATTCCAGGCTTTGGCAGGAGTGCTGGGCGGAACACAATCCTTGCATACTAATTCTATGGATGAAACTCTTGCTTTACCGAGTGAAAAAGCAGTTAAGATAGCTTTGAGAACACAACAGCTAATCGCTTATGAAACCGGCGTAATAAATACAGTAGACCCTTTAGGAGGCAGTTATTTTGTAGAAGCTTTGACTGATAAAATGGAAAAAGAAGCGAATAAAATTTTTGATCAGGTTGATGCTATAGGCGGTGTAATTCCGGCAATCGAAGCAGGATATTTTCAGAAGGAAATAGCCGATGCAGCTTACAGGTACCAGAAAGAAATTGAAAAGAAAGAAAAGTTTATTGTAGGTGTAAATGAATTTATCGAACCTGATGAAAAGGTAGATATTCCAATTTTGTATATTTCTCCTGAAGTTGAAAAGAAACAGAGAAAAAGAATTGCCGAATTAAAACAAAACAGGAGCACTGAAACTGTGGAAGAAAGTCTTAACGAAATAAAGCAAACTGCCTTGAACGGAAATAACATTATGCCGGTTCTTATTAAAGCGGCTCATAATTATGTTACACTGGGAGAAATGGTTAACCAGTTAAAAGAGGTTTATGGCATATATGAAGAAGCAGCGGTTTTCTAATGTTTAAAGATTATTTAATACTTCTTCGGATACCACAGTGGATTAAAAACACTTTCCTGTTTGTCCCTTTACTTTTTTCACTTAATCTTTTTGAATTAAGTTTTCTCGGTAAAACTATAGCCGGCTTTTTCATCTTTTGTCTTACTTCCAGTATAGTGTATATAATTAATGATATAAATGATATTGAAGCTGACAGGGTTCATCCTGTTAAGAAAAAAAGACCTCTGGCTGCCGGAAAAATCACAATAAAAAATGCTTATACTGTAGTTGAAATTCTTTGCATCCCTGTCCTGATTTCACTCTTATTCTTTGATCTTAAGTTTGCTCTTCTCATTTTCTTTTATTTCTTATTAAATCTTTTTTACTCAATATCTTTTAAGCACATAGTTATCCTGGATATCTTTTCAATTGCAGCAGGTTTTATGATAAGAGTAATTAGCGGTGCTTTTATTATAAACGTAGAAATATCGAACTGGCTTATACTAACGACAATGTTCATTTCTATTTTTCTTGCGGCTATGAAACGGCATTCCGAGCTAAGACTATTGATTAATGATAGAGAACAAAATATTTCTACAAGAAAGGTCTTGAGTGAATATTCCACTTATTTAACCGGACAAATATCTACTGTAGCTGCTTCGGCTGTGGTTATTTGTTATGCTTTATATACTGTTTCCCAAAGAACTGTTAAAGTATTCGGAAATGAAAATTTAATTTTTACTACTCCCTTTGTCGTATTCGGCATATTCAGGTATATGTATCTTGTTTATATGAATGATGAAGGTGAAAATACAACCCAGATTATGATCAGGGACGTTCCAATGATAGTTACAGTTTTTCTATATATAGTAACATCAATCCTGATTATTTACCGTTTATTGTAAGGTGAAATATTTGACTTGTGAAACGAGAAATATTTTGGTCATTAAGTTTTATAAAATGCTTTTTGAAGAATGAGTTACGAAATTATTGTACTTATTATATTGATTTGTATCAGTGGTTTTTTTTCCGGGACCGAGATAGCATTTGTTGTGGCAAATAAAATTAAAATTGAAATAAAGGCAAGGAAAAAAAATCTTTCGGCACAAAGTGCTTTTTATTTTGTAAAAAATCCCCAAACGTTTTTCTCTACTATTCTTATTGGTAACAATATTGTTAACATTGCATTTGCATCTATCAGTACGGTTCTTTTAGGATATATATTTTCATTAAATGAACTAAGCATTCTTTTTATTTCTTCTTCGGTTATTCTTTTGTTTGGCGAATTGATACCCAAATACTTAGCGCGGGAACTTCCGGATAGAATCGTTTTATTTACAGCAATTCCTTTAAGAGTAATTACTTTCTTATTATATCCCTTTGTAAAAATAACTTCATCAATCTCCGCCCTGTTAACACAGTCTTCCAGTGTTAGAGCAGAGAACGTAAAATTTCTCTTCAGCAAAGAAGATCTTGAAATTCTTATACAGGAAAGTCATAAAGCAGGGATGGTAAATAAAAAGGAGAGCGATATAATAAGCAAAGTGTTAACCTTACGTGACCAACGTGTGTACGAGGCAATGCGTCCACGGACAGAAATCGTCGGTGTCGAGATAAGCAATACGATTGATGAAGCTTTTGCATTATTTATAGATTCAGGTTATTCAAAACTTCCCGTCTACGATGAAAATCTTGATAATGTTAAAGGTATTATTTACGCAAATGATTTTTTCAGATCGCCTGCAGATATTCAGAGTATTCTTAGAGAGGCAATCTTTGTACCTGAAACCAAAAAAAGCCTGGAAATGCTGAATGAATTTCTCAGCAAGCGGGTAACTATAGCCATTGTTATCGATGAGTTTGGCGGCACGGCGGGATTGGTTACAATGGAAGATATTTTTGAAGAAATGTTCGGAGAAATAAAGGACGAATACGATGTTGAAGAAGATATTTGTAAAAAAATATCGGATAATACTTACCTGATTAGCGGTAAAGTAGAAATTGATTTTATTAATGAGAATTATGCTCTCAACATTCCAAGCGGAGATTACGAAACAATAGCCGGTTACATCACTACCCGAATTGGAAGAATACCTGCCCAGGGAGAAAATGTTTCTTTCGATGGTTTTTCTATTCAGATTGTACGTGCAACCCACATAAAAATTGATGCCGTTAAACTTATAGATAAAAGGGAAGTAACCTAATAAAACCTAAAACAAGATTGCTTGTATTCCCCAATTATTAGATTTATTCCGTAATAGGTTTAAAAATTCCAATTTAATCCCAGTTTTAGACTTGGAGAATATAGTGGTTTATCTTTCTTAACTGTACTAATAATACCACCTAATGACCAGAAAAAGTCTATTTGTGATTTTTTTATACTTTCATTTCCAATCCCGATCTCAAAAGAAAAGCCGTTAAGACCAAAATGATATGAAAGTCCTTTCCTTGTAAGTAGCATAACTGTCGGCTGAACATTAATATTGTTAAAAGGCAAAGATGTTGAAAAGAATCTTGCTGCGCGTATACCTAAACCACTTAGAGAAAATACAAGCTGCTCTCTACTTTCCAAAGAGACCTTGGTTGTAAAATTCCACTCATTCGAATATTGGTAACCGAAGCCTATACCTAAGATCTCCAGAAAGCCGGTATTAAAAGAGAAATAAAACTTTCTTGTATTACTTTCTGGCTTAGTTTCACTTATAGTATCATTTTGTATGGTAGAACCAAGTTCATCTAATTTTGATATGTTAACCCCGGAATTTTCGCTTGTAGGTCTATATTGTGCATAAGTACAAGAATTAGAAATCAGAAAAGTGAAAATTATTGTAGAAGTATATTTTATAATCAGTTTCATTTTTATACGTTGGTAAATAATTTCTATAAAATTGAGGACCCACTTTATTTTTCCCTCCCTGGAACGCTTTCTTAGAGGTTTTTGCAGAAAAAACTTTTAAGAATACAGAGGTAACATAATAAAAATTGTCAACAAAAGTCTTTAAGTTTATTTTAACTCCTTATGGTGTTTATATTGGTTTGCGCATGATTTAGCGGTTAACTTCAAATAAATGTAAATTTATTCGGTGTTTCTGGTATAAATTGATTTATGAACCTTTAATAGGTAATTTTGCTTAAGTTTTTTGTTTCTTCTAAGGATAAAAAAGCAAGAGCCGGTTATTTTGAAACCGGGCACGGCGTTGTTGAAACACCTGTTTTTATGCCTGTCGGTACACAGGGAACGGTTAAAGCTGTAAATCAGAAATACTTAGAGGAAATAAAAACACAGGTTGTTCTTTCAAATACTTATCATCTTTACTTAAGACCCGGAACTGAAGTTCTTGAGAAAGCCGGTGGTCTCCATAGGTTTATGAATTGGCAGAAGCCTATTCTAACCGACAGCGGGGGTTTCCAGGTTTTCAGTCTTTCGGAGTTGAGAAAAGTTAAGCAGGATGGTGTTGAGTTTAAGTCACACCTTGACGGAAGTGCTCATTTCTTTACACCTGAAAAAGTTGTAGCAATCCAGGGAAGCATAGGCTCGGATATAATAATGGTTCTGGATGAATGTACTCCTTATCCGTGTGAATATGAGTACGCACTTAATTCTGCAAAGCTAACTTCCAGCTGGGCTTTAATGAGTAAAGAAGCTTTTGAAAAATCAGTTCCTCTTTATGGACATAAGCAATTTATGTTTGGTATTATTCAGGGAAGTGTTTACAAAGATATCAGGGAGCTTTCCGCCAAAGATATTGCCAAACTCGATTTTGATGGCTATGCTATCGGCGGACTTGCTGTCGGAGAACCGGTTGATATAATGTACGAGATGGTTGATTACACAACTTCTTTGATGCCGGAGAATAAGCCGAGATATTTAATGGGAGTCGGGAGACCGGAAAATCTTCTCGAAGCTGTTGAAAGGGGTGTTGATATGTTCGATTGTGTTATGCCGACAAGGAACGGTCGCAATGCTTATTTATTTACTTCCAAAGGCATTTTATCTATGAGGAATGCAAAGTATAAAGATGATTTTTCAGAGATAGATAAGCAATGTGATTGTTATACGTGTAAGAATTTTTCGAAAGCGTACTTGAGACATTTGTTTATAGCCGGAGAAATTCTTGCGCTCGAATTGGCAAGCATACATAATTTATATTTTTATTTGAAACTTATGAGAACAGCAAGAGAAAAAATTATTGAAGGCAGATTTTCAGAATGGAAAAAAGAAATACTAAAAAGTGTATCATTGAATAATATAACCACGGAGGCATAATTGTTAAATTTAATTTTAATGGCACCTTCATCCAACGGAGGCGGCGGAAGCCTTATAAGTACACTCGTAATGTTCGGTGCGATTTTCCTGATCTTCTATTTTATGATCATCAGACCACAGCAAAAACGCGCAAAAGAAAGAGAGAAGTTACTTAGTAATCTTGAAAAGGGTGATAAGGTAGTAACGAGCGGCGGCGTGCATGGTATAATAGCCGGTATAGAAGAAAAAACTGTACTTCTTGCAATAAGCGAAAATGTTAAAGTAAAAGTAGAACGTTCCGCTATTACTACAGTGCTTTCTAAAGGAAGTTAAAAACTAAAACTATTTTTTTTGTAGTTATTACAATTAGCGGATTATTAAAATGTTTTGCAAAGTTGAAGAAGCAGTTGAAGAAATAAAAAGCGGTAAAATATTAATTATTGTAGATGATGAGGACCGTGAAAACGAGGGTGATTTCGTTTGTGCTGCCGAGTATGTAACACCTGATATAATCAACTTCATGGTTACTCATGGAAAAGGAATGGTTTGCGTAGCCCTAACCGGTAAGAGATTAGATGAATTAGGACTTCCATTAATGGTTGATAATAATTCGGCGCTTCACGGTACACAATTTACAGTAACGATCGATGCAATAGAGGGTACAACAACCGGTATATCGGCAGTTGACAGGTCTTTAACAATTAAAAAAATAATCGATAAAAATTCAAAAGCATCCGATTTTGCACGACCGGGACACATATTTCCCTTACGCGCTTTTGACGAAGGCGTTTTAAGAAGGGCAGGACATACAGAGGCTGCAGTAGATTTATGCAGGCTCGCAAGTCTTCAGCCCGCTGGTGTTTTGTGTGAAATACTTTCTGAAAACGGTGAGATGGCAAGGGTCCCGGAATTAATTAAAATTGCAGAAAAATTCGGGTTGAAAATTATAACTGTTAAAGACATAATCAGCTACAGGCTGAAGAAAGAAAAACTCGTAAAAAAAATTACAGATGTAAACTTCCCGACCAGCCATGGAAAATTCAGGCTTCATCTTTACCAAAGCATTCTTGATGGTAAAAAGCAGGTAGCATTAATTAAAGGTAAGATCAAACCGGATACACCTGTCCTTGTGCGTATGCATTCTGAATGTTTAACCGGGGATGTGTTTCACTCGCTCAGATGCGATTGTCACGAGCAGCTTAACGCAGCACTTGATCAGATAGAAGCTGAAGGTGCAGGCGTTCTCGTTTATATGAGACAGGAGGGGAGAGGAATCGGTTTGACAAATAAGATTCTTGCTTACAAACTTCAGGAAGAAGGCAAGGATACTGTGGAAGCGAATGAGGCTTTAGGTTTCAAACCTGACGTTCGCGATTATGGTATCGGTGCACAGATTCTTCTTGATTTAGGAGTAAGAAAAATCAGGCTTTTGACTAACAATCCGAAGAAAGTTGTTGGACTTCAGGGATATGGTCTTGAAATAACAGAACGCGTTCCTATTGAAGTGCCCCCTACTTCTGAGAATGAGAAATATCTAAAGACAAAGAGGGATAAATTAGGACATTTGATATTGCAATAAGAAATTAAAAAATTTAATGATTGAAAAGATTAAAAGATTATCTTAAAAAGTTTTTTTTAATCTTTAAATTTTTCAATCTTTTAATCTTTAAATAAAAACGGCTAAAATTGAAAAAAATATTTTTTTGTGGTTTCCTTATTTTCTTTCTTAATCTTTTAATCTTTTCCCAAAGTAAAAAAGTTTATTATGCTGAGATTGACGGCGAAATCGATCTCGGGATGGCTCCTTATGTAAGCAGGGTAGTAAACGAAGCAAATGAGGAGAATGTTGACGCTATAATTTTTAAAATCAATACTTTTGGCGGTAGAGTTGATGCAGCAACGCAAATTAAAGACGCGATTCTATCAAGTAAAGCAGTAACAATAGCCTTTATCAATAACCGCGCAATATCTGCCGGAGCCCTCATTGCGTTATCGTGCGCTAAGATTGCAATGGTGCCCGGAAGCTCAATTGGTGCAGCAACAGTTGTTGATGAAAGCGGACAAAAAGTCGGAGAAAAATATCAATCTTATATGAGATCCGAAATGCGTTCTACTGCTGAAAAGAATGGAAGAAGAACGGATATAGCACAGGGAATGGTGGATGAAAGAATTGTAGTTGAAGGTTTAGTGGACAGCACACAGCTTATAACTTTAACAACAGAAGAAGCATTAAAATATAAAATTGCCGATACTGTTGTAACCAATATTGACGAACTTTTTGCTGCCTTTAACCTGAAAGGCTCAGAGGTAATCACTCTTAAATCCAACTGGGCTGAAGAAGTAGTAAAATTTTTGAATAATCCTATTGTATCTACTATTCTTATAATGATTGGTTTCTTTGGTTTGATGGCAGAAATAAAAACGCCCGGCTGGGGCTTACCCGGTACTGCCGGTATAATTGCTCTTATTCTTTTCTTTGGATCGTCTTACATACTTGAGCTCGCTTCAATAGTAGAAATTCTTTTATTTGCCATTGGAATTATTTTACTTCTTGTTGAGATTTTTGTTATTCCGGGTTTTGGAATTGCCGGGATTAGCGGAATAATTCTGATTCTTGCTTCTTTGTTTTTGTCCTTAACAGGCGGGCTGCCTTTTTTCGATTTTGATATAATCGGTGGAGCTATAATTCAGCTTTCAATTGCTTTAGCAGGCGCTTTTATATTGATATTGCTCGCCGCAAAATTTTTACCTAAGAGTACTATGTTCAACAAGTTAGTCTTAGCTGAAGAAGAAAGAGCGGACAAAGGATTTGTTTCTTATCCTTCTGCTAAAGAATTAATAGGTACGGAAGGTATCGCTTTAACCGACCTGAGACCGGCAGGATCGGCGGAGATAAACAGCCAGAGATATGATGTAGTTGCAGACTGGCAGTACATTGAACGAGGAAAAAAAATTAAGGTAATCCGCGTTGAAGGAATAAAGGTTGTAGTAACGCAAATTAGCTGAACCTGTTCTTCTTACCTATAATAATTCCACGATATTTGTATACTCAAGAACTTCAGAACGTGAACCTTTTTGCTTGCCGGCAGGAGTATCTCCTTCCATTGTATAAGATATAACAAGCTTGGTTTTTACTCTCGCTTTCTGAATACATCCTTTATCGACATTAAAATAAATTTTACCGCTTGCTTCTGTTTCAGGTTTCTTAAACTCGTAAGTAAAACCTTGCTCAGTTACTTTGTTATTTCCAGTAATTTTTGTTTCAAGGCTGGCATTAATAACGGCAACTTTATCTTCCTTAAACTTTTCAAGAGAACTTATTTTATAAATGTTCGTACTATTCAATTGAAAAACGAGAAGGGAAGAGGGAGGTTGTTGATATGTCCACACGGAATCTTTAGCAACTAATTTTTCCGGGATTTTTCTAAATACTTGTGATAACAGAGGTTTTATTCCTCCCTGGGTAATCTGTTCTTTGATTGTATTCTTCTGGTCGGAAGCGAGAGAATCGGACATATTTCTCAGGGCAAGAAACTTGGAAAGAATTTTGTCTGCCTTAAATATGTCTATAACTTCACCCACCTTATTAATTCTTATGTTGAAAGGATTATTTATAAGTGCTTCGTATTCAGAGTATTTTGCTTTTTCAAGGGAATCGGTTGTAACGCCGCTCTGGTAAGTAAATGTTTGCCCGTTTACGATAGCTTCTACTTTTACTGAATAAAAATTACATACAAACTCAGTCGAGTTATCACTATCAATTTCGGTTGGTTTGAGGCTTAATAAGTATATAATATTTTGATTTGCGCGTTGGGAAATTGTTGTATCCGCTTTTATCGTTTGAACGTTATCTGTTAAAGTGGCTATCCTATACTTATAATCTTTATTCAAAGTAAAACTGTATCTCATCCGGAAGCTTTCATTCGGGTTTTCCAGCGGTGTTGTTGAAATATCGGAGGTATCAACAGTGAGATTTTCTTCACTGGTTTTGCCCGGAGTTGTTTCTTCCTTTTTTTCACCGCACCCGGTTAAAAGTAAGAGTATAATAACGAAGCTTAAAAATGATTTCATTTATAACTTTCTTTTTTTAAATGAAGGATATTTTTGTTTTTTGGAATGCAAAGAATTAACCCGGGTAAATTTCCAGTAGTTCTTTTCCTGAAAAAAAGTATGAGATTTCTTTTTTAGCATTTTCATCGGAATCAGAACCATGAACAGCATTAAACTGTATATTCCTTGCAAATAATTTTCTGATTGTCCCTTCTGCTGCTTTTGCAGGATCTGTTGCACCGATCAGTTTTCTGTAATCTTCAACTGCATTCTCTTTTTCCAGTGCAATTGGAATGCAGGGACCGGACGTCATATAATCAATCAACTCTTCAAAGAATGCTTTGCCTTTATGAATCTCATAAAATCCTTCTGCGGATTCTTTAGTTAATTTTACCAGCCTCATAGCTTTAATTTTGAAACCAGCCTGTGAAATCATCGTTATTATTTCACCTGCTTTTTTATCGTTCACGGCATCCGGTTTAATTATCGCTAATGTTTTATCGTTCAAACAGATTCTCCTTATGAAATCTTAGTTATTTCTTTTTTACTTTTTTAACAGTTCGTTTTTTACTTTTATCTTTATTTTTCTTTTTACTCGAAACAGATTTGACTTTTGACTTTTGAGATTTGAGATTGGTCACCGCCTTCAGCATAGTATTTCCAATTTCAGCCGGACTTTCGACTACTTTAATTCCCGCTTTTTTCATTGCTGCCATCTTTTCAGCAGCTGTACCTTTTCCGCCAGAAATTATTGCGCCGGCATGTCCCATTCTTCTTCCGGGAGGAGCGGTTCTTCCTGCAATAAAACCAACGACAGGTTTCTTAACTTTCTTTTTAATGTATTCGGCAGCTTCTTCTTCGGCTGTCCCGCCTATTTCACCTATTAAAACTATTCCATCTGTATCAGGATCTTCATTGAATAATTTTATTATATCGACAAACCTTGATCCGATAACAGGGTCGCCGCCAATGCCCACACATGTTGATTGCCCAAGATTAACATCAGTTAATTGCTTTACTGCTTCATAAGTCAAAGTGCCGCTCCGGGAAACGACTCCGATTTTTCCTTTTTTATGAATGAAGCCCGGCATTATTCCAACCTTTGCTTTGCCGGGGGAAATAATTCCGGGGCAATTAGGTCCGATAAGTGCAACATTTTTATTTTTGATCGAGTTGTAAACAGTTGTCATATCTCTTGCAGGAATTCCTTCAGTAATACAGATGATAACTTTTATTCCTGAATTTGCAGCTTCAAGAATTGCATCTCCTGCGAAAGCAGGTGGAACAAAAATTACCGTTGTGTTGGCTTTCTGTTCTTTAACAGCTTTTTCAACTGTGTTATAAATAGGTATTCCGTGAAATTCGGTTCCGCCTTTACCCGGCGTAACACCCGCAACTACATTCGTTCCATATTCCATCATCTGCATAGTGTGGAAAGAACCTTCGCTGCCTGTAATTCCCTGTACAACAAGACGGGTTTTTTTATCTATAAGAATGCTCATATTGAATATTTTATTTAAGATTCATTAAAATTTTTGTTGTAAAGATAGGAAAATTAAGTAAGAATATCTTAGTTCAACCAGGTACAATCCTACACAACAGTTACTTCAAATGAGTTTTTTGAATAAAGGAACTCATCTGCAGCAAACTCAATTCATCGAATTGCTTTGATAAGAATTGTAAGCCAATTGGTAAGCCATTAGAATCTTTTGAGTAGGGGAAACTTATTCCTGGAATCCCGGCAAGGTTTGCAGAAGTTGTATAAATATCACTCAAATACATTTCAAGCGGGTCATCTGACTTTTCCCCAATCTTGAATGCCGTTGTTGGTGCAGTCGGAGTTAAAATCAAATCGACTTTTTCAAATGCTTTGTCAAAATCATTCTTTATTAATCTTCTTACTTTCTGAGCTTTAAGATAATAAGCATCGTAATATCCTGCTGAGAGAACATAAGTTCCCAGCATTATTCTTCTTTTAACTTCGGTACCAAAACCTTCAGAGCGGGATGATTTATACATATCTATTAGCGTGCTGCTTTTGCCTGAGCGATAACCATATTTTGCGCCGTCATATCTGGCAAGATTTGAAGATGCTTCAGCTGTAGTCAGAATATAATATGTGGCAATTGTGTATTCGGAATGTGGCAAAGTTATATCAACTATTTCAAAACCTTTTGATGATAATTCTTTAACTAAAGAATCAACCGCTTTTTTTATTTCTTCAGATAACCCTTCTCCAAAGCATTCTTTCGGAAGACCGATTTTAAATTTTTTTTCAAAGTTCAGATTTTTTGAATATTCAGGAACAGGAGTTTCATAAGAAGTCGAATCACATTTATCTTTTCCTGAAATAACTTCAAGAATCAAAGCCGCATCTTCAGCATTTTTAGTAAGTGTCCCTATGCAATCGAATGAAGAAGCAAAAGCCGTTAAGCCATATCTTGAAACTCTCCCATAAGAAGGTTTTAATCCGAACACCCCGCAAAAAGCAGCAGGTTGTCTTACTGATCCGCCCGTATCAGTTCCAAGTGCAGCATCGCATAAGTCGGCTGCTACTGCAGCCGCAGAACCTCCGCTTGATCCGCCGGGAACTCTTTCATTGTCTGCAGGATTAAGCACGTTTCCAAATGCTGAATTTTCGTTCGATGAACCCATTGCAAATTCATCACAGTTGGTTTTACCAATTATTATTGCATCTTCATCAATTAATTTTTGAACGGCGGTTGCTGTGTAAAGTGCAGTGAAATCTTTTAATATTTTTGAAGAACAGGTGGTTGGTTTGTTTTTTATTGAAAGGACATCTTTAACGGCAATTACAGCTCCGGCAAGCTTACCGTGTTTGCCGGATTTTATTTTTGCGTCAATCTTTTCTGCTTCTTTTAAGGATTCATCTTCAAAAATAGAATTGAAAGCATTAAGCTTTTTATTTTCATGAATGCGTGCAATATATTCTTTTACGTTTTCAGCTAAAGATAATTCCCCCGATTTAACTTTGTTGATCTTGTCTGCAATTGATGAATATGAAAGCAATCCTTACCCTGGAATTAGTTGTAGAAGTAATTAAGAAGTTCAGGAAAAAGAGTTTGTGAAATGATTATGATTTTTTACTATCATTTTTTTCTTCATCACCGCCTTCTTTAATCTCTTTCTCAACGTCTTTCAAACCTTTTTTGAATTCGCTCATACCTTTTCCAATACCTCTTGCAAGTTCCGGAATTTTTTTTGCGCCGAAGAGAAGTAATATTACAAGAACAATCAGGATTATTTCACCGGCACCTAAATTTCCAAACATTTTCTTTACCTCTTAGTTTAATATGCTGTTAGCAAGTGATTTAAATATTAAAGCACCGTCAGTCTTACCTAAAACAGAATTACAAGATCTTTCCGGGTGCGGCATCATACCAAGCACATTCCCTTTTTCATTTATTATGCCTGCTATGTTCATAACTGAACCGTTCGGATTATTTTCTTCATCAACTTTACCTGAGCCTGAAGTATATTTAAATACGATCCGGTTATTTTTAACAAGATCTTTTAATGTGTCTTCATCGGCAAAGTAATTTCCTTCACCATGTGCAACCGGAACTTTTAACACTTCTTTATCAGGAATTTCCTTTGTGAATATTGTGTTGTAATTCTCTGTAGAAAGATAAACATCTTTACACACAAATTGCAGTGATTTATTTTTCAGCATAACACCCGGAAGTAGACCTGCCTCGAGAAGTATTTGAAATCCGTTGCAAATTCCAATAAGATAACCGCCGGAATTCGCAAATTCTATAACGGAATTCATAATAGGGGAGAATCTTGCAATTGAACCTGTACGAAGATAATCGCCGTAAGAAAATCCCCCGGGAAGAATAATAACATCACAATTCTGCAGAGAAGTATTCTTATGCCATAAGAAAGAAACATCGTATCCAAGTACCTTTTTTAGGGAATAGTAAGCATCGTGATCGCAATTGGAGCCGGGGAAAACAACTACTCCAAACTTAATTCCCATTAAATTTTCTCCAGGTTGAATTCAAAATCTTCCATTATAGGATTGGCGAGAAGCTTTTTGCAGTAAGTTGTTACTTCTTCTTTGGCAGCGATTTCTTCATCAGTATCAACAGTAAATTCTATATATTTATCTATGCGGGTGTTGCTTATATTATTTAAGCCCAGCAATAGCGCACCTTTCTCAACAGCTTTTCCTTGTGGGTCTAAAATGGAAGCCCGCCTTCTGATTAAAACTTTAGCTTTATACAAGTTTGGTTCCGGTTAGTTGATTTAAATTTTCTTAGCGAAAAGGTTAAAAATATGTCTAAAAATACCAAATAGAATAATCAAAACAAAAATGAAAAAGATTGCCTTACCTGAAGTTATAAAAGCAGCTATGATAGCAAGAAAGATAAAAATGAACTGATATGGTTTCTCTTTAAAGTTTTCTTTACTTGGCTTCGGGATGGTGTCATATTTTATTTTGCTTACCATAAGAATTGAAAGAACTACAACAAGAGGTATAACAATTTCTTCAGAGAAAGAAGTAAAACCTCCTGCAGTGTTATAATAATTAAGAACGAAGGAAGAAACAGTTAATGCTGCAATAGGAATTGGAAGACCTTTAAAAAAAGCTTTTTCAAAACCGACGAGCTGTACATTAAATCTTGCCAGCCTGAATCCGCCCGCAAGAAGTAATAAAGCCGCAAGTAGAATTCCGACTGTATCATAAGAATAAAGATGACTTTTATACAAAAGTACAGCGGGCGCTGCACCGAAACTTACGATGTCGGAAAGAGAATCGAGCTCAACTCCAAGTTCACTACTCGATTTTGTTAAACGCGCTACAGCCCCATCGAGTGCATCAAAAATTGCTGCAATTATTATTAACCAGGCAGCGTAATGGTATTCTCCCTGGCTCGAGTTCAAAATCGAGAGGAACCCGGCAAACATATTCATTGCAGTAAAGAGGTTGGGTATTATTGAACGGGTGATTCTAAAACGCGGCATTATCTTTTAATACTTTTAAATAAAACGGTTTCGCCTGCAATTACCCTGTCGTTTTTCTTAACCTTAGATTCCCAGTTTCCCGGAACAACAACATCGACACGGCTACCGAATTTTATCATCCCGAAACGCTCGCCAATTTTTACTTCGTCGCCTTCTTTTATTTCATAAATTATTCTTCTTGCAACAAAGCCGGCAACCTGCGTAAAGAAAACTTTTCCGTATTTGCTCATTATTCCGAATTCTGCTCGTTCATTTCTTTCAGAAGCTTTATCTTCAAACGCAGCAACATAATCTCCCTCATAATATTTTAGATATTCTACTCTGCCATCAATCGGTATGCGGTTTACATGAACATCTATAGGAGACATGAATATTGATATTTGTGTTGCTTTATCGTTAATAAATTTATTATCTAAAACTTCTTTAACAAACAAAACTCTTCCGTCTGCCGGCGATACGACAACATTATCCTGTTGTGGCGGAGTTCTTTCAGGATCTCTGAAAAAATTCATTGAAAAGATAAGGAAAAAAAGCGGGATAATTATTAAGATTAACCTGAGAAGATTACTGTTTGTAAAAAAACTTAAAGAAATCCCAATAAAAAAAATTATTGCAGCTACCCCGATTGTTGTATATCCATACCGGGTAAACATGTTCAGGTGTTCGTAAGCTTGAATAAGTGATCTGTGTACTTACGAAGCTGATTTGGGGTCGTTAGTTTGTAAGGGTTTAACGCTTTATCATTTTTTTCGATAGGAATTGTTTTAATGCTTCTCGGAGTAAAATCTTCTATCAGGTAAATTTTATCTTCACTTTTACCGAAATAGCAATTAACTTCGGCAAGGATTTCGTTTCGTCTTTCAAAGAAGGATTTTAATACCGCATTTACTTTCGAGCATATTCTCCCTATCAATCTCAGCTCTTCGTAAGTACAAAAATCGAATGCTGTAAGATGACTTTCCGAAACGAACGAATCTTTTCCATTGTCATAATGATATTCAAAGATAGGAAGGTTCAATGGTTCATATTCCCTTTTAGAAAATATTTTTGCCGTTCTTTTATCAATTATATTTAAAATTTTAACGTAGAAAGGAAACTTTTGAAAACTGATGTGCTTAAGGACAGACTTCGAATGATTTTTTATATAGGAAGCAGGGATATGATACTCTTTCAGATAATCCATAAAGAAAGAATTGATTGAGGCAAACTTTTCACCCAGACCTTTTACACGAATCTTTTTATTTTTTTCATCAGTTATAAAATCCGGATATTCGATCAGCAGATAGTTGTTGCTGTCTAAAGGAAAATCTCTTGAAACTAATTCCCCCGTTAAGAAATTGTTATTGTCGGATTTTATGGTCAAGCTTATTTAAGCTGTAATTTTATCAATGAATTAACAAAGTGTTTTAAGTGTTAATAATATATTATATTTACTCAAAAATTAAAAGAGTTTACGATAGCCAATAAGTGAAAGAAGGAGAATATTTATGAAAGGTGGAATGCAGGGGATGCTTAAGCAAGTCCAGAAACTACAAGCCGAAATGCAGAAAATACAGGGAGAATTGGGTAATATGACGGTTTCTGAGGAGGCAGGAGGTGGAATGATTAAAGCTACCGCAAACGGTCATAAAGAAATTATCTCTATAGAAATTGATCCCCAGGTAATAAAAGCTGAGGAAAAGGAAATATTGGAAGATTTGGTAGTTGCCGCAGTCAATAAGGCTATACAATCGGCAACTAAGCTTGCCGAAGATGAACTTTCAAAAGTGACGAAGGGAATGTTGCCTCCGGGTTTTAATATTCCGGGATTGTAAAATTGCAGATAGCTCAGCCGTTACAAGTTGCCGTTGAAGAATTAAGTAAGCTGCCGGGTATAGGAAAAAAAACCGCACTTAGATTGGCTCTGTTCATTTTAAAAAGTAATAAAGAGTCGGTTGACCAGTTCATAAAATCTTTAAGTGAATTAAAATCTAAGCTTAGACTCTGCTCGAGATGTTTTAATCTTGCTGAAGATGAATTATGCCAGGTATGTATGAGCCAGAAAAGGGATAAGTCTATAATTTGCGTTGTTGAAGAAGCAAGTGATGTAATTGCTATCGAACGGACAAATGAATACAATGGTTTATATCATGTTCTCGGAGGCGTTCTTTCGCCGTTATCAGGCATCGGTCCGGAATCCTTAAAGATTAAAGAACTTATTAACAGGTTTAATTCGGAAAATATTAAAGAAGTTTTGCTTGCTATAAATCCTGATACAGAGGGAGAAACTACTACCCTGTATCTTGCCAAACTTATTAAGCCATTAGGGATTCGTGTTACGAGAATTGCACGGGGATTGCCTATCGGGGGTGACCTCGAGTTTGCCGATGAAGCTACTATAGGCAGGGCTGTTAACGGGAGGATAGAATTTTAATCTTGTATGAAAATAAAGACATTCGTTATTATGGAAATGCTTTTGACTTAGAAACCACTTACAGAATAATTATTATTGTCTGAAAATGAAAGTAGTTTTTGTAATTATATCATTTGGCATTCTCTCACTTTCAGGCTGTGATATATTTTCCATCCGTGATGCCGAAACTCCGACTCAACCAAGATCGAATCTTCCGCAGGCTTTTGAAAGAGAAACATTAATTGATAACCTTGTAATTTCCTACAGGGATAAAAGCGTTTTCGATTATACAAATTGTTTTTCAGATTCTATATTTACCGGAAAGAACTTTACTTTTATTGCTTCCAGTGAGGCTGCTTCTCAATACCCGGCTCTGGCTCAGGATTGGAGCCTTAAAAGCGAGGAAATATATTTCAAAAATATTATTTCGGCTTCACAAGATGTCCCGATAACTTTAATTCTTTCAAACTCTAATTTTAGCCAGCAGGGAGATAGTTTAATATATACAGCTTCGTATTCACTTACTGTACCCTTTATGGATTTAGGGATTACAAATAATTATCGTGGCGATTTAATTTTTTATATACTCCGCGATAATAATCTTATCTGGAAAATTTATTTTTGGCAGGATCTAAAAAGAGGAGATTTTTCAAGCTGGAGTGAATTAAAAGGAAGATTTTCCAATTGAAAAAGAAATCTTTATGGATTTTTGTTTTAACTTTTTTTATCTGGTTAAGTGCAGGTTGTACAAATCCATTCGCTCCAAAATTTGTTGAAAACACAGATGCTACTTCGACAATATCGGATTTAAAAACTGTTGACGGTGTTTTTCAGAACATGCAATATTCTTATACTTTTAAGGATACATTAATTTACGGTGAGTTTATCAGCCAGGATTTTGTTTTTACTTACAGGGATTATGAACAGGGATTCGATGTTTCCTGGGGCAGAGACGATGAGATGAAAGCTACTTACGGACTTTTTCAGAATGCGCAAAGAATTGAGCTGATATGGAATAATATTATACTTTCATCTATGGATTCATTAAACGCAAATATTATCCGGGGCTTTAACCTGACGATTACATATAATCCGACAAATATAGACAGGGCAGACGGCAGAGTTAATCTTGCCTTAAAGAAGGATGCTTCAACTGAAAAATGGCAAATAGTAAGATGGATTGATGAATCAAACTTTTAATTTTTTACTGAAAGGCGATTAGTGTTATTCATAATTAAGGAATCTTTAAAACTTATTTCCCGCACAAAATTTTCTTTTATTTTATCCCTGATATCCACATGCATTTCTGTTATCCTCATTGTAGCCTCGCTGCTGTTGATTATCATGTCAGATCAGTTCGAATCAAGATTAAAGAAAAATATAAGCATTAATATTTTTCTTGAAGATCCTATTAGTGATCAGAAAATCGGAAGTGTCCGGGATCGACTTAAAGAAAAAGAGTTTATAAGCTCATTACAGTATATTGATAAGGAAAAGGCTGCTGAAAATTTTATCCGGGAAACGGGAGAAGATTTTAGAAAGATTCTGGATTACAACCCATTGCCTGCTTCTTTCAGGATTTACTTAAATGAAAATTATGCGCACATGGATTCGATTAATAAAATAATTAATTCTCTATCCCAAATTGCGGGTGTAGACGATATTGTCTATCAGCAGCGATTTGTAAATAAAATATTGTCCCAGATAAATAATATTAAGCAATATATATTTATTATTACCGGGGCTTTGCTTTTAATATCCATTTATATAGTATACAGCACAATGCAGTTAATTATTAATTCCAAATATGAAGAGCTCGATACAATGAAGCTTGTAGGTGCAAAAATATCAACAATAAAAATGCCCATCTTCCTAAACGGAATTTATATCGGGGTATTTGCAGGATTGATAGCATTGATTTTATTTATTGTTCTTTTCAAATACCTGGAACCTTATATTGGCTCTGATACATTTAATATAACTAACCCGTTTTATGTTGCTGCTATCATCTGTGTTGGTCCTTTGCTTTCAATTCTAGTGAGTTTTGTATCATTAAGAAAAGTGAATTTGAAAATTTGATGTGAAAATATTTATTTGTAATTTTTTATAGCAATTTTCGGGTGTTTCATAATAAAATTCATGAAATATATATCTTACTTAATCGTTTTGTTTACTCTTAGAGGGGGAATGCTGTATGCCCAGGATGATCTTCAGATTGGAAGCAGCTTTGATCAATTTCGTCAGGCACAGGGGGCATTTTTTGATTATTCCGATCCCGAGTCTGTAAATATTAAAGTTTCTGTTTGGGGCTTTGTAAAATTTCCTGGTAAATATGTTATACCCTATTACAGCAATGCATACGATTTATTATCTTATGCCGGAGGTCCTACCGAAAATGCAAACCTTGAAGATATCAGGATTTTCAGGGAAGGCGAGGATTCGGTTCAAACTTTTATAAACCTTGATTACGATGATTTTCTCTGGAATAAAAAATTAACTTCGCACAAGCGGGCGCCAAAAGTTATTACCGGGGATATTCTTCTCGTGCCCGGTGAAGACAGGCTTTATTTTAGAGATTATTTTACTCTTACACTTTCAGTTGTTTCAGTTTTAATATCACTGGCTATACTGGTTATTAATATTGTAGACTAAAAAAACCTATAAAATGTCAGAAGAAAATAAAAATGAAAACCTTGTTGAAACAAATTCCTTAAAAGATTATATCAATCTTGTCCGTAATAATTTGTTTCCTATCATTCTTATAGTTGCAGCAAGTCTTATTATATCAATAGTGTATGCAGTTAATGCCCGGAATATTTATAAATCAACTGCTGCATTAAAGGTTGTTAAACCACAGGGAAGTATTCTTAATTCTCCGGTTATTTCCGACTTCCAGGATTTCGGCAGCGATAGGTTTATTGCAAATGAAATAGAGATATTAAAAACCTTTAATACACGTGAAAGAGTAGCTGAAGCTTTAATTGACAGCTTTAATACTTTTGGAGTCAAAGACAGCTTCTTTCTCCTGCTCAATCAAAAATCAGATAAACAAAAGGGTAAACTTTTACCTGTTTCAGAAATTGCTGAAGAATTATTTCATGCCGTTTCTATAGATCAGAAGAGGGGTCTGGATATAATTGAAATCACAGTAGAATCTCCGTCACCCTACGAGGCTGTTTTAGCTGCAAATTGCTATACAAATGAATACAGGAATTTGAACCTGGAAGTAAACAGAGACCAGCTTACCCTGGTCAAGGATTTTCTTCTTGATCAGAAGCAGGAAAAACAAAATCAGTTGAGCCAGGCTGAAGAAACTCTGAAGAAATTCCAGGAAAAAGGTGGAGTTATTGCTCTTGACGAACAAGCTAATAAGCTCATAAGTCAGTTGTCTGATTTCGAAGCACAAAAGAATGCAACTCAAATAGAATTAATGGCTTCATCTAAAGTCCTGAATCAGTATAGAAATGAACTTGACAAACAAAACCCACGCCTTGCCGATTATTTGAAGGGTCTTTCTTCAGAAGCATATTTCAAATCGCTTCAGGAACAATTGGTTAGGCTTGAGGTCAACCGTGATCTTGCATTATCTACAAAAAGTTCTTTAGAGGATGATTCTAAATCAGTTCAAAACCTTAACGAAAAAATAATCGATTTGAGAAATAAACTTAATGATAGAGTTGAGGAAATAAAGTTGGGGATCTTTGCCAGCAGTCCCGAAGAGGTTAAAGAATTATCACAGAAGATGATAGAAGAAGAGATTAAAAATCAGTCGTTAAAAATTTCTGTTACTGAACTTGGAAGTATCGTAAGAAATTATGAGAAGAAATTTAATAAACTTCCCCAGACGGCTATAGAGCTTGCCCGGTACCAGAGAAGCAGGGAATCGCTGGAAAAATTATATACACTTGTAGAGGAAAAATTCCAGGAGGCTTTGATAAACGAGCAATCGCAGCCCGGGAATGTGCTGATTATTGATAACGCAAGAAGACCTCTCTTACCTTCCAAACCCAACAGGCTTTTAATAGTAATTATAGGATTGGTCTTGGGATCAGGATTGGCGTTCGGATACGTTATAGCTAAAAATTACTTCGATAATACAGTAAAAACGCCGGAAGATTTACAAAAAAGAAATATTAGTGTACTTGCCTGGATTCCGCAATTTGAGGGCGCATCTAAAAACGGTACACAGGATTATGAATTTATTGTTGCAAAAAAACCTGATTCAATGGCAAGCGAAGCTTTCAGAGCCTTGAGAACCAGGATTCAGTTACTAAGATTTGATAAAGATTCCTTAAAAACTTTTTTAGTTACATCATCCGCGCCCCAGGAAGGGAAAACTTTAATTGCAATTAATCTTGCCGGAAGTTTTGCGCAATCAGGCAGGAGAACTGTAATTATTGATTGTGATTTACGCAAACCCAGGGTGCAGGAACTCTTTAATGCCAAAAGAATACCCGGCTTAATCGATTATCTTTTTGGTCATCTCTCCTTGAATGAAGTTACTCATAAAGCAGAGATTGATAATCTGGATTACATAACATGTGGAACGATACCTCCTAACCCTGCCGAAATGCTTGAGTCGGAGCCAATGAAGCGATTCCTAACTGAAATGAGAGAAAAATATGATATTGTTATCCTCGATTCACCACCGATAATTGCCGTTACAGATTCGGAAATACTTGCGACGATGGTAGATGGTACGGTTCTCGTTGTTTCTGCAGATACAACTGAATTCGACCTTATGGAAAAAGCGGTAGAGATAATGAAAAAAGACAAATTGACTTTCCTTGGAACTGTACTAAATAATTTCAGTTATAAAAGCGGGTACGGCTCTTATTACAAGTATTACTATTATTATTCCGAAAATTCTGAAGGAAAAAAAAGCAGGTCTTCTAAACGAAAAGCATAGTTATAAAGATTTTATATTAAAGAATATTTATAATTTGAAAAATATCTTCATACTCTTTTCTTTATTATTCATTTCAGTTCAGATTCAAATAAAGGCTCAACCATTTCCCGATTATAAAGAACGAACCTTTTCTGCTTTGGGTGATTCTTTAATGCAATTTGTTTCCGCTACCGATGGGAGCGTTGATGCAGAAACTTATGTGCTCGGTCCGGGGGATAAAATTTTTGTTTCCATCAGCGGGCTTGAAGAAATTGTTTTTAATCTTGTTATTGACCAGGAAGGAAATTTATATATACCAAAAGTTGGAGGTATAGATCTTAATAATACTACCCTTTCCGAAGGGAAAAAGAAAATTATTTCTTCTGTAGATAAATACTATAAGAATGTTGATGTATTTATAACCCTTTTGGATTTTAGAAAAATAAAAGCTTCTTTAGTCGGAGATGTAAAATATCCATCCTCTCAGGTGCTTACAGCAAATTCGAGGCTACTGGATTTAATAACCAGTTCTAAAGGTTTATCAGAGACGTCAAATTACAGGAACATTAAGATTGTATCGAGGAATGGTGAAGAGAATAAATATGATTTACTTAAATTTCTACGTTATGGCGATAAATCAAACAACCCCTTTTTACGGGAAGGGGATGTTGTTTTAGTGGATAAAGTTGATAAAGTTGTAACGATATATGGAGAAATAAAATACCCGGGCGTTTATGAATTTCTTGAGGGGGAAACTGTAATGGAACTACTTAATCTTGCCGGAAGCTTTACACACTTGGCAAGAAAAGATACGGTCGAAATTATGTCGTTTGATGATAAAGGAAACAAACAGACTAGTAAATATTATTCATATGATGAAATAGGAAAAGATCCTGTTGAGATGAAAGTTCAGGACCAGGTGATAGTAAGACAAATTCCTGAATATTATATTAACCGTTTTATAGAAATTGAAGGATTTGTTAAATATCCCGGCTGGTATAAAATAATTAAGGATAGTACTACCCTTAAGGAAATAATTGAAGAAGCAGGCGGTTTTATGAAGGAGGCTTCGCTTGCAGAAGCTTCTTTAACCAGAACGATAGGCATCAATACGAATGATCCTGAATTTGAAAGATTAAAACAAATACCTCGTGCCGATATGACAGATGATGAATATGATTATCTTAAAGCAAAATCCCGTGAACGTTCCGGGAAAGTGGTTGTAGATTTTGAAAAATTATTCCGGGATAATGATCTCAGCGAAAATGTAGTATTGAAAAGAAATGATGTTATTAATATTCCCGAAGCCAAAAACTATATAAACCTTTTAGGGCAGTTTGTTAATCCCGGGAAAATAATTTATAAGGAAGGGTTGACTGTTAATGATTATATCGGGTTGGCTGGAGGTTTTGGCTGGAGAGCTCTTGAAAATGAAGTTAGAGTTGTAAAAGCTAAGACAGGCGAATGGATTGAAGCCGATGAGATCGACTCACTAAAGCCCGGCGATACTATTTGGGTTCCCGAGGATCCACCTGGACCAAAGTTTTGGGAAGTGTTTACATCTGTATTGCAGGTTACAGGACAACTCGCTGCTGTTATTGCTGCTACAGTTGCAGTAATCGTAGCTACAAGATGAGGTAATTTTGTCGTATCACGAAATAATAAATATAATTCTGTTTAACATAAAAAAGATCATTAAGGTAACAGCATTTTCATCTTTTTTGTTATTTCTTATTTTACTTTTTATTTATCCAGCTACATACAATTCTCCTGCAACAATTCTGCCTCCTGACAACGAGAACCAAGTTGGCTCATTAGGTAGTCTTTTGGGCAGTCAGGATTTTTCAGGTTTAATCACCGGTGGTTTGTCTTCTGCTAATTCTCAATTGTATATGGAAATTCTGAAAAGCCGTTCAGCAGCAGAGTATGTAGTGCGTAAACATAATCTTATTGATTACTACAAAAAGGATAATTTTTATGATGCAGCTGAAGAACTAACAAAACATCTGAATGTGGAAATAAATAAAGAGGGAATAGTGAAGTTAAGTGTGGAAGTATCGACGTCACTTATCCCGTTGATTTTTGATGACAAGGATACCGTAAAAGAATTTTCTGCAAAACTTTCGAATTCTTATGTACAGGCTCTTGACTCGATAAACCGGGAGAAGCTTTCCTCAAAGGCAAAAAAAGCCCGCGAATATATTGAAGCCGAATTAATAAAAACGAGAACAGCATTAGATTCCGTTGAAAGCGCTTTAATGAATTTCCAGGAAAGAAATAAAACAGTTGCATTACCTGAACAATTAAGTGCTGCTATTGATGCCGCAGCCAAACTTAAGACTGAAATTATGAAAACTGAGATGGAAGTGGGGTTGTTAAAATCTAATCTCAGGGAAGATAGTAAGGAACTTATGGCTATAAGAAAAAAGCTTGAGCAGTTAAATGAGCAATACGGTCAAATGGAGCTTGGTAACAGGGATTATCTTCTTGCTTTCAAAGAAGTGCCGGAATTGGGAAAAAAGCTTGCAACATTAATTCGGGAGGTAAAAATTCAAAATGAAGTTTATACTTTGCTTCAGCAGGAATATTACAAAGAAAAAATACAGGAGAACAGGGATCTGCCGACTGTAGAAGTTCTCGATGAAGCAATACCACCTTTAAAAGCAAGCAGCCCAAGAGTAGTTTTTTCTACTATTACAGGCGGCTTATTTATTTTTTTACTGATGTCGTTTATAGTAATACTGAGCGAAAGAAAAACACTCCTTTACACAAAAAAAAATAAAGAGGAATAAAAAATTGCACAAAACTACAGCAGTGGTAACAGGAGGGGCAGGATTTCTCGGATCTCATTTATGTGACAAATTACTCAAGGAGGGGATTAAGGTAATTTGTATTGATAATCTTTTAACAGGTAACCTCGATAATATTTCTCACCTGTTTGGTAACAACAATTTCAGTTTTATAAAGCATGATGTTACAAATTATATTTATGTAGGGGGGAAAATAGATTATGTACTTCATTTTGCTTCTCCTGCTAGCCCGATAGATTATCTAAAACTCCCTATCCAGACTTTAAAAGTGGGCTCATTGGGAACTCATAAGGCTTTAGGTTTGGCTAAAGATAAAAATGCAACATTCCTTCTTGCCTCAACATCTGAAGTGTATGGTGATCCTATTGTGCACCCGCAGGAAGAAGAATATTGGGGAAATGTAAATCCGATTGGTCCACGAGGCGTGTATGATGAGGCAAAAAGATTTGCCGAAGCTTTGACTATGGCATATTATCGTCATCATGGAGTAAATACCAGGATAGTTAGAATATTTAATACCTATGGACCTAGAATGAGGTTGGATGATGGAAGGGCACTCCCGGCTTTTGTCGGGCAGGCTTTAAGAGGAGAAGAAATTACTGTTTACGGAGACGGATCGCAGACAAGGAGCTTTTGCTATGTTTCCGATCTTGTTGAAGGAATATTCAGATTGCTCAAATCAAACGAAACTAATCCCGTTAACATTGGTAACCCGGATGAGATAACAATAAAAGAATTTGCGGAAGAGGTAATAAAACAGACCGGTTCAAAAAGTAAAATAGTATATAAACCTCTCCCTGAAGATGATCCGAAGGTAAGACAACCCGATATAAGCAAGGCAAAAAAAATCCTAGGATGGGAACCCAAAGTTGGTCGTGCAGAAGGTTTGAAAGTGACAGTAGATTACTTCAAAGCAATATTACATCTAACCTGAAATCAATGTCCCGAAAATTTACTTCTACTGTTGCAGGTGCATCGATATTTATTTCTGCACTTATGCTGATTGGAAGAGGATTTGGTTTTATACGTGAGATTATATATGCAGGATATTTTGGAACAGGTGGAGAATTCGATTTGTATCTTGTCGGTGCTGTCCTTCCCATTACCTTAAATACAATTATTTATTATTTGGGGCAAAATTACTTTATGCCGGGTTATAGTAAAGTTGTTGCGGCAAATTCTTCTGACGCAGCGAAATTTTCAACACAAGTTTTTGGAATTTTCATACTCGGCGGTATTATTCTGTCTCTTATTTTACTATTGCTTTCAGATTTAATTGTTGATCTTTATTTGCATTCACCGTCGGAAGAGATAAGTATAGCAGCCAAAAGAATTTTTAGAATATTTATTTTAACAATTCCATTGTCCGCAGGTATTTCAATTCTTTCATCTTACCTTCAGGCTAAATTAGAGTTTAAATATCCATCGGTATCCAACTTGTTTCTGAATTTATCAATAATAGTCCTGGTTTTTGTTGTATCAGGAGACATTGGAATTTATGCTATACCTGTAGGATATGCAGTAGGTATTCTTATCCAGTTTAGTTATCTAATATATAAAGCGAACAAGTTCGGCGAATTCAAATTAGGGAAATTCAGGTTTGAAAAATCTTATATAATGTCGACAATCAAATCTTCCTTATTAATAATTGTTCTGATAGAATCGATTGGACAGCTTTATGCAATTGCCGACAGGTTTTTCTATGATGAGGTAGATGCCGGAGGTATTGCTTCACTTAACTATGCGCAAAACCTATTTCTTTTTCCAATTGCAATATTTTCTTTTGCTCTTGGCACTGCAATTTTTCCCAGGATATCAGGTGCATATTCCAGGGAAGCTGATCATGACATGAATCAGATATTGAATGAAAGTATAAGAATTAGTATAGTAATATTTGTTCCTATCTCATTCCTCTTCATTTTTTATGGTGAGACTATTGTAAGGTTAGCATTTGAACGTGGCAATTTTACAGCAACGGGAACGGGAATGACATTTGAGGTACTAAGGTTGTATGCTGTAAGCATGGTTCTCTACTCAGTTTATGTAATCCTGAATAAAACGCTCTATAGCGTTAATCTTGCAAAATCTCTTCTAACGATTACAATTATAGGAATGTTCTTAAAAATATTTTTCAATATAATATTAGTAGAACCTTACCGGCAAAATGGATTGGCACTAAGTTCTTCCCTCAGTTACATTTCATATTTTATAATGAGCCTTTTTATTTTAACGAGGAAGATTAATCTCACTGCTGTCTCTGTATTTATGTCTGAGATAATCATAAATTTATTTAATGGATTACTGAGTTACTTATTAGTTTTATTAATGAATAGAATTGTTCTTGACGGTCTTTCTAACGGAAGCCTTTTCTCAATATCCTTATTTTGTATTATTTATTTTTTGAATTTATATATTATAAATCACTCTTCAATAAAAATTATCAATAATTTATTTAGTCGGTTTATTCCTGATACAAATAATGTGAATATATAATTGGTCCAATCAATGATATTATAATATTAGTGTGAACAAAAAATTTAATTAAAAAGTTATCGAATATGACAGATTTTCGAAATAAGTTGTATCAGAAATATGATTCCACATTTAAGCAGCACATATCCGCATTTGATGAAAAGTCTATAGCTGCTGAAAGGAAAAGATATAAGTTCAGGTATTTGCCACTACTCAAAGATTATCCTCGTAATGCCTCAATTCTTGAGATTGGATGCGGCAGAGGTTTTTTCCTCGAATTTCTAAGGAACCAGGGATATGAAAATTTGCAGGGGATTGATATTTCCGAAGAGCAAATTAAGATTGCTTCTTCAAAGAAGTTAAATGTTGATGTGGCTGATGCTTTGCAATATCTTCAAATGAACAAAAGTAGTTTTGATATAATATTAGCTCTCGATTTTGTTGAACACTTTAATAAAGAGGAGATAACTTCAATCGTAAGAGGTGTTTTTGAACATTTAAATAAGGGAGGAATATTTATAATTCATACTCCAAACGGGCAAGCTATATCATCTGGTAAAATGATTTATGGTGATTTAACTCATTTAACTATTTTTACACCTAACTCTGCTCAGCAGATATTAAGATATGCCGGATTTGAAAAGATAAGCTTTTATGAAACTGCTCCTCTTCTCAAAAACCTGAAAGGAACTATCAGATTAATATTATGGAAAATGATCAAGTTCTCTTATAATATTTTTTTAACAATAGAGACAGGCAAACCCGAGAAGATACTTACAAGAAATTTCATTTGTGCAGCAAGAAAAACATAGTCGGGAATAAATGAAATTATTTTCTACTCTTACATTGCAATAATGATTTTTTATGGAGTTAACAAATAAGCAAATAGTATTAATATCATTCATCCTGGTAATTTGCGCAATCCTGATTGGAGAGAACGCTTTTTGGGGTGGGATTGGTTTATTGCTTATACTTCTAACTTATATATATGGGGAAAGATTTATTCTTGCACTTGTTATCATTTCCCTTTTTACTCTTGTAGGAGACGTAGGGCAGTCCCTAAGAACATTTGTTCAAATAATTGATTTCAGTCTGTTAGGTTATTTATTCTTAAAAAGATTTGGACTCCGGTTCTATTCGTATCCGCGGATTCCCCGGTTCCTGGTCTATTTTTTATTACTCTATTATTTTTCGATGATTGCATCTTCGGTTATGTCTGATTATCCCATTTCCGGTTTAGGATTGATTGCCAGGCAGACGGTTTTTTTTGTTATTGTTTATCTTTTTTATGCTTTAATTAATGATGAAAAAGATATCAGGAATTATTTCTTAGCTTTAACAATAGCATCATTTATTTTAGCATCAAGTTCAATCCTTTCTTTCGCCATAGAAGGTTCATTTTTTACAGAAGGGATCAGGAGCAGATTTACCGGACTAATAGGAAACCCGGATGTTGTTTCAGCATTTTATATGATTTCAATTCCTTTAATACTTTCATTTTTATTTCGCTACAAAAAAAAATCCATAATAACAATAAATATTTTGTTGTTATTATTTTTTAGTTTGGCATTGTTTCTTACTATATCACGTTCGGCATTTCTTGGGGTGTATACCAGTACGGTTATAATGTTTTACATATTAAAAAGAAGATATTTTAAATGGTTAATAATTTCAACTGTAGTCTTGGTTTTAGCTGTCGTTCTGTTTGAACCATTAAATGAAATAATTACTCTATCATTTAGAATTGAAAGCGGGTTGGCAAAACGGGATTATCTCTGGGCAACCTCTGTAGATATTATTAAAGATTATCCGGTTTTTGGAATTGGCCCCGGAGCTTACAAATACATATTTTTTAATTATTTTCCGGTAATGCTGAATAGCGGAATTGGTACTATACTTAAAGAGCTTTACAGTCTTACTGACGGTTCTAACTTGTCTCATAACTATTTTCTTTTTTTATTTTCAGAACTAGGAATTTCCGGGTTGGTTGTCGCTTTAGCTTTACCTATAATTTATTTTAGAGTAGGATTAAAGACAATTAAAAAATATAAAAATAGCTCACAAGAAATATATTATTTCATTGTTGCTTTATTTGCTGGAGGTGCAAGTATGTTTGTCAGGAGCACTGTTGATAGTATTGGATTATTATTTTATGGCAGGGTTAGTTCCGACCTTCCGTTCTGGATATTGTTCGGCAGCTTAATTTATTTTTATAATAATTCAAACGGCTTATCTAATGCTCAAAAAAGTGAAGTAAAGATTAATAATACTTATTAGTTTTAGAAAAAGTTTATGAACCCGGACAATTTTGAAAATTATCTTAATAAACTATTAACTTTTTATTCCCCTGAAAAAGCAAAGTATTGGAACTCATTAACGCGTTGCTGTATCTCTGAAAAACCTCAAAAATTAGGAAGATACTATCTGGATTTTAGGTCAAAAATAGATTACCCGGCTAAATTTTCTCCGAAAGGGATTCCTTTATTTAGTCGTTTTAATAAACCAGATATTGAGCATCCAATTGTTATTGCTCAATATGCTTTTGGATTGTATGAGCATTTTTATTTAACAAAATTTCAAGATGATGAATTTAAAATAAAATTTCTGAGAATGGCAGATTGGTTCATTAAAAATAGAGTCAATAGGAATGATGGTGCTACTTGGCTTTTAAATTATGAAATTCCTGAATATGGATTGAAGCATTCATGGATATCTGCAATGGCACAGGGTGAGGCTATTTCAGTATTAACGCGGGCAGCAATTTTAACTCAGAATTCCGACTATGAAAAGCTGTCTTTAGATGCTATAGTCCCATTTAAAGATGAAGTCAGTAAAGGTGGTTTAGTAAATTTTTTTAATTCAATTCCAATCTATGAAGAATATCCCTCTCAGGTAAGAACGGTGGGCGTTTTAAATGGTTTTATTTTTTCATTATTCGGATTGTACGATTTATTCTTATTAAACAAGAATGAAAAAGCAAATGAACTATTTATTAAAGGTGTGGATTCTTTGAAAAAACTTTTGTCTTACTATGATCTAAAACACTGGACCCGTTATTACTTATACGATTATCCTAAAAAATATTATTCTTCCTTTACTTATCATATTTTGGTAGCAGAACAATTGAAGGCAATGTTTTATATAACAGGAGAAAATCAATTTAAGGATTATTCAGAAAAGTGGACAGGTTATTCGAAAAGTTTTATTAAAAAAACCCGTGCTCTTTTTGGGAAGTTAATGTATGCAAATAAAGTTATTCCTTAATTAAGATTGAAACTGTGGAAATTACCAAGTCAATAAACCAATATAAATTATTCGCTAAGTTTGTTTATTCTTTCGTTAAATCATTCTTATATGTTGTAAGGTCAATAAATAGAACTTTTGGTTATAAGAATGGTAATATTGTTGTCATATCGCTACATAAAATAGGAGATACAGTATTTACAATTCCAGCATTAAGAGAAATACAAAAGTACTACGGAAAAAAAATCATTATAGTTTGTTACCCGGAAGTCGTACCCATTTATAAATTAGGACTTTCGGATTTAGAATTCTGTGAATTAGATCACAGGAGTTTTTATTTCCGCGATCGGATCGCAAGCCATAAAGCAAGGAAAAAACTTAGATCGACAAAGCCTCAAATCATTTTTGATCTAACCGGGGTCATGACTTCCGCAACGTTGATTTTTAATTCAAGAGCTAAAGAAATAATCGGGATGAACAGAGAACAATTTAAAACTATTTATGACTATTATTCGCCCATAAGGAGAACACCTCATCTTATAGACAGGTATCTGGATGTTATCACTATTAAAATTCCTGGTGTTAAGGGAGTGGAAATAAAAAATTTTCCTCTGAGCATAAATCGTGTGGGGGAAATACTTATTCATCCTTTCGGGGGATGGAAAGCGAAGGAGTGGAATTTGAATAAGTTTATCGATTTGGCAACCAGATTAAAAGATGAATACAATGTTTGTTTAATCGCCCCCGCGAAGGGAATTCCAGGAGATATAATTACTCTGTTATTAAAAGAGAAGATAAATGTTATTCAAACACACTCAATACAAGAATTAATTATGCAAATAAGGCAGTGTTCAGTTTTTATAGGCAATGATTCCGGTCCGCTTTACATTGCGAGTCTTCTTGGGAAACCTACTTTCACAATATATGGTCCGACTAATTCTGAGTTCTCACGTCCATTAGGTGAGTATCATAATCATATAAGTAAAACTATAAAATGTTCTCCTCAAAAAAACGAGCAGTACTGTTTTACAACAGGTGGACAATCGGGTTGCCCGGCTTTTCAATGTATGAACCTGTTGAAGTTTGAGGATGTTTTTAATAATGTGCTTCCGTTCGTACAAAGATTTTGCGATCAGAAGGCTAAAGTAGCTTAAGATATTTAAGGTTAAATTATAATGTTAAAAGAAAAACTAAAGAAAATATTGCCGGCATCAATTTGGAAAATCTTAAGATGGGGGAAGAAAAATTGGTTAATCTTAACATATAGATCTGTAGGACGACCATGCAAGCCTGCAGAAACATCGAAAGCCAGAGAAAGAAGATTGAAGGAAAACTTCTTTAATTTGTATTGTAAAGGTAAAGGACTCGATGTAGGATTCGGTGGAGATTTAATTATTGAAAATGCTGAAGGATATGATTTTGAACATGGAGACGCCCAATACCTGAAAGGGAAAAAAGATAACACTTACGATTTTGTTTATTCATCACATACGATTGAGCATCTTCCTGATCCATCGGAAGCAATAAGAAACTGGTTCAGAATAGTTAAGCCTGGCGGGTATTTAATTATTTATCTGCCGCATAGGGATTTATATGAAAAGAAAAAAACGCTTCCCTCAAGATTTAATCCGAATCATTTCCATTTCTTTTTGATAGATAAAGATGAAGAACCCAATACACTTGGAATAATTCCTTTAATTGAAAGATCAATTAATAATTTTGAATTAATATATGTCAAAGAATGTAATGAGGGGCACACAATTACAGATCCTTTAGTGCATAGCGATGGTGAGTATTCTATTGAAGTAGTTATCAGGAAAATGAACGGGTAAAAAAATATCTATAAAAGATTAATGCGCATTTTAATTCTTGCAGATTCAAATTCTCCCCACACTTTACGTTGGGCTAAATCTATAAGGAATAATAATAATTCTATTGCGATATTCTCTATTCACAAACCCGATCCGCGGTTATATGAGGATACACCCGATATTTTATTAAGCAGTATAAATACATCGCGGGAACTACAAACTAAAGACGAATCAAACATTTCAAAACTGATTTATCTTAGGGCAAGAAAAAAAGTTAAACAAGTTATTAAGAAATTTAATCCCGATATCGTTCATTCTCACTATGCATCGAGCTATGGATTAATCGGAGCGCTTTCAGGTTTCCATCCATATCTTATTTCTTTATGGGGAGGGGACATTTTTAGTTTCCCCAATAAGTCAGTTCTCCATAAGGAAATATTAAAATTCAGTTTATCAAAAGCAGATAGGATTTTATCTACAAGCCGGGTAATGGAAGCGGAGGCTAAAAAATATACCGATAAAGAAGTTATTATAACGCCATTTGGAATAGATATTGAAAGATTTTATCCTAAGAAGGAAAATAATTTTTTTAAACCGGATGATATTGTTATAGGTACGATTAAAACACTCGAAAAAAGATATGGGATCGATTATTTAATAAAAGCGTTTAAACTTTTAAGGAAAAAATTTCCGAACAAACCTCTGAAGTTACTTATTGTTGGTGGTGGTACCCAAAGAGAATTTCTGGAAAGGATGGTTAAAGAACTGGATCTTGAGAACGAAACAATATTTACCGGATATGTAAATCATGATGATATTCAGAAATATCATAATATGCTTGATATTTATGTTGCTATGTCTTTAGAAGAAAGTTTTGGAGTTGCAATTCTGGAAGCATCTGCCTGCGGGAAGCCGGTTGTTGTTTCTAATGTTGGAGGACTTCCGGAAGTAGTTGATCATGAAAAAACAGGATTCGTTGTTGAAAAGGAAAATCTCGAAGCTGTAGCAGTTGCTATAGAAAAATTAATCTGTAATCCCGAACTTAGAAATGAATTGGGAAATAATGGTAGACTTAAAGTTCTACGAGAGTACAACTGGAAAGATTCAGTCGAGAAAATGATATCTGTTTATAAAGATTGCTGAGGAATAAACTTTGGATTTGGAGATTCAATTTCATTTAGCTACTCATAAAGATATTGAAAAAATTTCTTATGTCCATAAAAGAGCTTTTAAAAATGATCATTTCTCTGCCTTATTTTCAGTGATAATGCTTAGAGAATATTTAACTCTGCTAATAGAACTGAATAGTTTTTCATTAGTTGCTAAAAGGGGGGAAACAATAGTCGGTTATATTATTGCAGGTGATAAAACTGATGAGTCATTAAAAATATTTATAAGGAAGAACAGATTGAAGATGTTACTAATTCTTTTTTCCCACCCGAGGTTTTTAATAGAAAAAATCAATGAAGTTCTTTTACGAAGTTTTGGTAAAAAAAAGAAAAGCGCCTTTTCCATGAGGTTGTTTTTAATTGCAGTAGATCCACAGAGTGTTGTACGAGAAGATGGGACTAGATTACTGGAGTATTTTGAGCATACATTAAAGAAAAATAAGATTTATTATTACGGTTTATCAGTAAGAAAGAAAAATGAAAAGGCAATTTCGTTTTATGAAAGGAATGGTTTTGCTCGCGAGTTCGAAAACGGTAAATCAATCTGCTATTATAAAAGCTTGATATAACAAAAATTTTATGTTAAAGGAAACGCTTAAATTGATAACTGTAATTTGTCCGGTTTATAATGAGGAACAATACATTGAAAATGTCCTTTCATTTTTTGTAAATGCTGAACCATTTGAAAAAGAATTATTAGTTGTTGATGGAGGTTCAAACGATAAGACGGTCAGTATAGTTAGTGAATGGCAAAAAGATTATCCAAATATAAAATTAATTATTAACCCGAAAAAATATGTGCCTTTTGCATTAAATATAGCTATAAAACAAAGTAGTGGAAGTCCTATTATTAGATTAGATGCCCACACAGAATATGCCTCAGATTATTTCCTTAGTCTTCTTGAAACCTTCGATAAAACAGGGGCCGACATTGTCGGAGGACCTATGCGTAAGAAAGGTAAAACAAATTTTCAAAAAGCAGTTGTTTATGTTACCTCAACTGTTCTAGGACTAGGAGGCAGTAAAATTCATAGAGTAGAATATTCTGGTTACTCAGATCATGTATATCTGGGAGCCTGGAAAAGATCACTATTTGAGGAGGTAGGTTATTTTGATGAAGGATTGTTAAGGAACCAGGATGATGAGTTTCACTATAGGGCAAAAAGTAAAGGGAAAAAAATTTTTTTGAATTCGGATATTAAATCATACTACTATCCTCGCTCAGATTTCAAATCTTTAATTAAACAATATTTTCAGTATGGAGTTTTTAAACCAATTGTATCGAAGAAAGTTAAATCTGAAATAAAATTAAGACATATTATACCTTTTTTGTTTGTTCTATACCTTTTTTTTTCGTTGTTATTTTTTTTTCATGCGATAATATACTTACCCTTGCTGATCTATATACTTCTATGTTTATTTTTTTCAGTCAAAAGTCGATTAAACTTGAAATCGATGGTGATTACTTTATTTGTTTTTCCGGCAATTCACATCTCGTACGGAATGGGTTATATAATAGGTTTGATGAAATTATTTGTTTGGGATGAGAAGAGCACATAGCAAGGTTGAAGTTTAATAATAGGTGATCATTTATCATATAATGTTAGAAAAGATAGTTAATTTGCCTACCGATATTAAAAATAATTTAAAGGTTCTAAACTTTCTTAATAAAAATCTTGACTTGGTAGAGTAAAGCCAGACAAAAAATTTTGATTACCGAAAATCAGTTTATTGAGGTTAAACTTACTTAGACGTGCCAAAGGATGTTAATAATGAGGATTGTTTTTTTATTGGCAAAAATTTTGATACAATTTCATTTATGTTAAAAAAAACATATTTTATGGTGTGCCTTTTTGATACAAAAGCAATAATTGGGAATTCTCTCACAGGGTTGGTATATATATCAGGATATTTTGTTTATGAATAAAGATTTTTTGTTTTTCCACAAACCGTTTATCTCGGAAGAAGAGGTTAACGAGATAGTTGATACGGTTCGTTCCGGTTGGCTTAGTATGGGGCCCAAAACGATTAGGTTTGAAGAAGCTTTTAATTCTTATATAGGATGTAAAAAATCTATTGCTGTAAGTTCGTGGACTGCGGCAGGGCACCTTACACTTGAAGCTTACGGGATAAGACCCGGTGATGAGGTTATAGTTCCAACAATGACTTTTCCTGCAACTGCAGAAATTGTTTGTTATTTCGCTGCAAAACCTGTAATCGTAGATGTAGATGAAGATACACTTAACATCTCTCTCAAGGAAATAGAAAGAGCTATTACTCCCAAAACCAAAGCAATAATTCCTGTTCATTATGGTGGGCAACCATGTGATATGGATGAAATTCACGACATTGCTAATAAGCATAACATTAAAGTAATTGAAGATGCTGCTCATTCCTTACCTGCAACTTATAAAGGAAAGAAAGTAGGAACCATATCAGATGTTACATGTTTTAGCTTTTATGCGACCAAAACTCTTTCTACCGGCGAAGGCGGTATGATATGCACTAATGATGAGGAGATTGCTGAACGATGCTCAATAATGCGTTTGCACGGTATTAACAGGGATGCATGGAAACGGTATACCGAATCGGGTTCGTGGTACTATGAAGTTGTTGCTCCAGGCTATAAATATAATTTTACAGATTTGCAGGCTTCACTTGGTTTGCCCCAACTTAAAAAAGTAGACCTGATGTGGCAGTCCAGAAGAGATATTGCCGCAAGATATACTCAGGCATTAAAAGATAATGAATTTTTAACACTGCACACTGTAAAAGGAGATAGAGAATCTTCCTGGCATTTATTCCCGATACGTTTGAAATTGGAACGCCTGAAAATAAACCGTGCACAGCTGATAGATGAAATGAGGAAATTAAATATTGGCGCTGGTGTACACTTCATGCCGGTTCATCAGCATGTCTATTATACCCAGACTTATAAATTGGATGATAAAGATTATCCGGTGGCTTCATCCGTTTTTCCCAAATTAGTATCTCTCCCCATTTATCCCGGGATGAAAGAAGAACACGTTGATAGAGTAATAAATGTATTAGTCGACTTACTGACAAAGTACAAAAAGTAAATTACATTTCTGGCTTTATGGGTAAACAGGGAAGTTGCATTAAAAGACTAACTGATATAATTATTAGTCTGTTTACCTTTCTAATTTTCTCACCTATAATATTTTTGGCAGTTATTGCTATTAAACTTGAAACCCCGGGTCCTGCTTTTTTTCTTCATGAGAGAACAGGTTACAGAGGAAGAAAATTTAAGCTATATAAACTTCGCGGAATGGTGAGCAACGCTTTGGAAATAGGACCTGAGCTCACTCAAAAAAATGATCATAGAATAACTAAAGTAGGTAAAATCCTTAGAAGAACCAGTATTGACGAGATTCCGAATTTGATTAATGTTCTGAAAGGAGAAATGAGCATAGTTGGTCCCCGCCCTGAAATAATATCGGTTACTGAGAAATATATAGATGAACAAAAAGAAGTTTATAACTTTAAACCGGGCATTACCGGAATTTCCCAGGTTAATGGAAGACAAACTTTAACTCCGGGAGAACGTGTAAAAATGGAAATAGCCTATTACAAGAATGAGACTTTCTGGAGTGATTTAGTGATAGTTGTTAAAACTTTTTTTGTGGTTTTGAACAATAAGGGGAATCTATAAGAATTGTTTTTGCATAAGAAATTTTCTTTTGCCCTATTATTATTTCTATTTATTATCTCAGTATGTGCACCGCGTTTTAATCGAAACTTAATTAAATAGTTTGGTAAGTATTTCCGAGTAGTGTACAATTGTTTCAATTAACTATGTCCCTTTTCCCCTTGCCTCAATTTATTCAAAGTGCTATGTTTTGTCCGGCTTTTCTATCACTTAGGAGTTAAATGAGGATAACGTTAGAATCGTTAATCGGTCTGTTCATTTTTATTTTTTCTACGACTAATCTGTTCCCACAGAATTATAAAGTAATCGAATCTGATATTGATCATATAACGGTGGAGTTTGATTTTAGTAATTCTTACGCTGTTATTGATACGTTAATTAATGGGAAGCAGTATCAAAAAATTTATGGCGGCGATTTTTTATCTATAAATCCGGGCGATCCCTGGCTGCCGGAATTTGTAGCTCGCATCGGAATACCATATTTCAGTCAACCTAGAATCAGAATCTTAAATCAGAAACAGTCTACACAAAAAAATAAGTTTATAATACCTGTCCCGGTAAATGATCCCTCCTTGGAAGAATACGAGGTTGAGAAATTTAATAAAGACGTATATGCAAAAAATAATTTATTCCCTGATATTGCAGCTACGTTAGATGAGTCTTATGATTTTCGATATCTTAGAATACTCCCTATAAAAATTGCTCCTTATCAGTTTAACCCTGTAACGCGTGACCTGGTTTTTAACTACAGCATTACTATCCGAATTGATTTTGGCAATCAGGGTAAGGGCTATATTATTTCTGTTTCCGATGGAATGACAGATGAATTCATAGAAAATTCTATTATCAATATTGATGCAGCTAAGAATTTCGCCGGGAAAATTGTTTCACCCGATAAGCAATTACAGCAAAATTCCTACTGGTACGATCCGAACAAGAATTATTTTAAAATATTCCTGAAAGAAAAAGGGGTATATAGAATAACTTATGAGCAATTAGTTTCTGCAGGGGCGCAGTTAGGGACTAATACTCCTGTTGATAAAATAGAACTGTTTAATGACGGATTGCTTACGCCGATTGATGTGGCGGATAATAATTCGGATCAACTTTTTAATGAAGGGGATTATTTTCAGTTTGCAGGATTTCCACCCTCACCCACTCAGTACTGCAAAATGAATATTTACAATTTAAGCAACGTATATTGGCTCTCATATCAGAGTGATTCAACAGGATTATACTATGTTAATACTCCGGGCTACACTGCAAATTTTACTCGCAACTATATTTCAAACTTGCAGACAATACACTATGAAAAAGATTCTTTGTACGAAAGACTAGGTTATGCAAATGAGAGGAGAGATAACTGGTTTTGGGATAAAGCCACAGCTAATGGGGGGAATTCTACTTATTCGTTTCAGTATAGATTTGAAGGCTTTCCAGATTTCGCTCCTGATTCAAATTATGTAAGACTAAAAATCGGTATGCAAGGTATGACCAATAGTCCATATTGTAACACCGATCATAAAGCATTTATCTCAATAACCGATCAACCAATCGGAGATATAATCTGGGATGGACAAACGGATGTAGTGTTCGACAAAAGCTTTTACGTGTCATCAGACAGTATTCAAATTTACACTGGAAATTTTTTGAAAGTTGAAGTAAAAGGGGATATTTGTGAGCTTGTTCATGATGACGAGATAAGAATTAATTGGGCAGAGTTTGATTATTGGAGATATAACAGAGTACACGATAAATACTATAATTTTAAGAATTATGATGTTGATGGTATTAACCGTTACTTTTTCTGGCAGTGGGAAGGAAATGACGTTCACATATACATACCCTCGAAGAATAAAAAAATATTTTATCCCACCACGACAGAATTTATAGAATTTATGGATACTTTAAATGCTGAAACAGAATATTTTTGTACCTCGTCAGATAATTTTTTAACTGTTGATTCTATTAGGTCTGATGTTTCCTCAAGTCTTAGAGAACTATCCAACGGTGCCGACTATATAATAATTACTCATTCTAAATTTAACGGAGTTGCAAATCAACTGGCAAATTTCAGAAGTGAAAATTTCCCGGATGAGAGCATACCCGATCCCCGGATACAAGTTATAGACGTACAGCAAATATATGATGAATTTTCTTACGGTTTATTAAATCCGTTTGCACTTAAGGATTTTGTAAAATATGCTTTCGAGAATTGGCAATTACCTGCACCTTCATACATCGTAATTATGGGAGATATGAGCTATGATTATAGAGGTCTGTTAAAATCGAGCCGACCTAATTTTATTCCTTCCATTCCTTATTTTGCTTATCAATACGGTCAGGCAGCAAGCGATAATTTGATTGTTGCCGTATCCGGTTCTGACGTTGTTCCTGACCTTGCGATAGGAAGATTATCCATGGAAACAGTCGAGGAAGGGAATATCTTATTACAGAAACTTTTTAATTACCCGGAAGATGATTCAAAAGCCTGGAAACAAAACGTATTGTTGCTTGCATCCGGGCTAAGCCCGGAAGATGAGATAAGTCTCGGGTTCAATGATTCGAGCCTCGCACTAAGTAATAGGTATATTGAACCGGAAGGATTCACTTCTTCGAAAGTATTCAGATTCCCTACTTCACCGGAACATGTACCATTTCAGGGTGATGGAACAAAAATAAGAGAAGAGATTAACAAAGGTGCTGTGCTCGTAAACTATTACGGTCATGGCGGCGGTTATCAATGGGATCTAACATTTCTAACTGATGACATTTACCAACTTGAAAATGAAGGCAGGTTACCATTAATCCTAAGTGTTACATGTTACACTTCCCATTTTGACAATCAGGATGTATTTGGCGAGCAGTTTAACAAAGTTGAAGGAAAAGGCAGTATTGGTTTTTATGGCAGCGCCGGTTTAACCTATTGGAGTATAGGAACCGCAATAAACAATAAATTTTTTGAAGAAATATTTAATAAAAAAAATTATATAGTAGGAAAGGCGATTCTTAATTCAAAAAATCTGGTTCCCTCGGGAGGATTATTCGATACTCAAATTGCTCTCTTAACATATCTTGGGGATCCCATATTGAAACTTGCGCTGCCAACGTATCCTGACTTTGAAATAAATTCTGCAGGAATAACTATCTCACCTGAAAATCCTGTTTTAGGTGATACAGCATTTGTAAAAGTAAATATCAGGAATTTCGGGATAACATTTCCAAACGACTCTGTAACTGTGGAATTATTCGTGCAGTCTGCTGATTCATCCTATCAGCTCGGCTCGACAAAGCTCGGAAGTTTTCCCGAGAAAGATTCTGTTTTATTCAACTGGGTTCCGCAGCAAGGTGGACTATTCAATTTAACGGCAAAGGTGAACGAAACAGGAACTATTATGGAGGAGGATCATTCGGACAACGTAACAACAGTGCCCTTTGTTATTTATAATATTAGTGAACCGAATATCTTGAGACCGGTCGATGGATTTGCAGCCCAGAACAATCAAGTTGAATTCCTGTTTTCCGACGTAGGCTATTATATAGATAAAGAACTTAAATATTATATAGAAATAGATACGTCGTTAAGCTTTGCTTCCCCGATTATTAGCTCAGGCGAGTTAACTCCTTCGGGTTCTCTTGTTCAATGGAAGCCGGCAAATCTTTCTACGGGAATTTATTTTTGGCGTTCAAGAATATTTGACGGAACACAGTTCGGGAAATGGAGCGCTACCAGAAGTTTTTCGACAGCAGGAGAGCAAAAAAATGGTTACTATGCACATGGAAAAATATTAGAAACGTTCGATGCTTATAACATAAATTATTCTGATGAGATTGGAAGTCTTAAGCTTAATACAGACCCATTGCCTGCCAGACCATCGGAAAAAACCTTATTGCAGCATTTCTTTCCGCAACAATTACCGGATAGCATAAAATTAACTGCACTAACCACAGACGGAACTTATCTATATATTGGCAATATATGGGCGTCTGCAACACAAAATAATGGTTTCTCGATGCTGTACAGATTTGGTACCGGAAATAATGGAACAGTTCAAGGACAATTTTATGGTGTGTTTTCAGATTTTCGCGACTCTATAAAAAATATAATGGCATATCACAGCGACGGATATATTTATGTTGCAACCGGCAATGCACATAAGCTTGTCAGGATTAATACTGCTACTGAGAAAATAGATTCAGTAGATGTTCCTTCCGGTTTATTAAGATGGGATAATACAACCGCTACAGATGGTCCGGTCTACCTGACTTCGGATGGTAAATATATTTACAATCTCACTACTAAAGATTCATTAGGTAATTATAAATACACTTTAAGAATTTTTGACCCTGCAAATAACTGGGCACTGGCAAAGCCAGACATGGTATTTTCCGGAAGCAGTTTCCAGCCGGGTATTACTGGGTTTTTTGTTCATGGTGATTATATTTATCCGGCAGAGTACTTTAATGCTAACTACATGAGAAGATTAGAATTAAATGATGGTTCATTTGAAGAGGAATGGGTTGTTATGTTACCATTCCCAGGTAATTTTCAAAGTTATTATTCCTGGTGTTGGGACTGGCAGAATGACTTTATTTATGCATCCGTTTATCGCTCTTCCGGATTTACGCCAAAGTTTAGCAGGTTTGCCGGATATTATGTTGATGCTAACGGTACAATAACAACTAAATCTGTTGGACCTGTTGAGAAGTGGAATAGTCTTAAATATGATCTTAATAATCCAAGCCCCAGTGGAAAATTTGCCACTGATCTACTGGGACTAAATTCAGCTACAAAGAATTGGGACACTCTTCTTACTAATATTCCTGATTCGATCTCTTTGTCACAAATAGATGCTGATCTTTATTCCAATCTTCAGGCAAATTTCAATTTAACAGATTCCAGTTTTACAGTTACACAACCGATGGAACTTAGAAGTGTTAATTTTGATTATCAACCGCTTTCCGATGTTTATCTTGAAAAAGCTGATCTTGTTTTTCAGCAGGATTCTGTGTTACAGGGGCTTCCGGTTACTTTTAACTTCAAGGCAAGAAAAACAGGTGGGTCGGATACAGATTCATTAAAGTTAAAATTTTACCAGAATAGTCTTGATAATTTAATATTTAGTACCACTGCGCAGTTACCGCCGGATAGTTCATCTGAAGCGGTTGAATATACTGTAGAAACAAATGTACTTAGCGAGGCTGATGAGTTTAACGGAACTTTTTTTGAAAGAGATATCCGTGTAGTTAGCGAGCAGGATAAAAGAGAATATTTTTCATACAACAATTTGATTAACAAAAAATTCTATATAAAACGAGATGCAGTACCTCCGCTTTTCAATATTACATTTGACATTGCTTTGCTTGGATTAATACTATGAATTAAATTTTAAATATCATTCCCATTTGATTGCTTCAAGAATATTAAGCTTTGCTGCTTTTTGTGCCGGATATAATGAAGCCAAGAAGGATAACAGCATTGAAACGCCAGCAATAAAAAAGAAATCTGTAATTTGAATTTCGACAGGCAGAGCATCAATTTTGTACTGCATAGGATCCAACGGATAAATCTTATATCTAAGCTGCAGGAAACAAACTAAGTATCCTAAGATAGAACCTAGAATTGTTCCCACAATGCCAATTAACAGACCTTCATACATAAATATTTTAAGGATTGATTTCTCCGTAATTCCCATGGCTCTTAACACACCAACATCCCGTTTTTTCTCAATCACAGACATTGATAGAGAACCAAGGACGTTAAAGCATGCGACTGCCACAATCAAAGATAAAATTATGTAAGCTGTCCACCTTTCAATCTGCATAACAGAATATAATTCTTTGTGAAAATCATACCATGTATTCACCAAGTATATATTTTCATCGAGTTTGGCTTTTAATTTTTTCTGGACATCGAAAGAAGAATTTAACGAACTTAATCTAACATCAATACCCTGAATTCGATTTTTATAATTGAATAACTTTTGTGATTCTTCTAGAGAACAAAAAATAAACAGCCCATCATATTCATTATTGTTAGAGCTAAAAATTCCGGCAACAATAAACTTTTGCATTGATGGGAGTGATAATTGAGTGATCGCTTTTTCTATTCCAGAAGGTGATATCAGCGTTAACGTATCACCAATAATTGTTTGAAGCTTGTCTGCAAGCCTCAATCCAACAATCACTTTTGCTGTTCCATTTTCGCTTGTGAAAGAATAATCACCGAAAATAATGTTAGGTTTAATATCGTAAACATCATTACCGGACAAGCTGTCGATCCCCTTTAAATTCACAACTTGATTCAACCCGGCAGAATATGCTAGTACTTTTCCCGAAACAAATGGAGAAATTCCTTTTACGTTTTCAATTTCGTGAAGTATTGATTTAACTTTTTCCTGGCTTAAGCCTTCGTAAGGTGTTGCAGATACTATTCTGATATGAGGATCAAAACTAATCAAGAAAGAAGTTACTAAGCTGCCGAATCCATTAAACACGGAGAGAACAACAATCAATGCGGCCACTCCAATTGTGATTCCAGAAATCGAAATTAATGAAATGATTGTAATAAAATTCACTTTGTGCTTTGATACTAAATATCTTTTAGAAATAAAGGATTCAAAACCCATTAGCTAAACCTCAGAGAGCTTATTGGTTTTACTCTAGATGCAATGTAACTAGGTACAAAAGAAGCAGTCAAGCAAAGAATTAAAGTGATGAGTGAAACACCAACGAAT
>Ga0209212_1000355_pt1 | contig 92104 bp, 91 predicted proteins | sample RifGroC2_FD_183996 | JGI IMG/M metagenome (GOLD analysis project Ga0209212, IMG submission 183996) | Groundwater microbial communities from Rifle, Colorado, USA - Groundwater C2 (SPAdes) (version 2) | ecosystem: Environmental > Aquatic > Deep subsurface > Groundwater | place: Rifle, Colorado...
TCTACTAGATGAACACTGATTCACCTAGCTGTTCATCTGGTTGTTCACCTAGTAGAAGTCAGTAATTGTCCTTAAAAAACGTCCGAACTTTTTCGTAAATACAGCTCAAATGAAAAATGAATTAAACAAAATTTTAGCCAGCCAACCAAAATACCGTTTAAAACAAATTATTCAGGCTTGGTTTGATGTAGACAAAAATAGTTACGAAGAAATTACTACTTTACCTTTAGAATTACGTGAAGAACTAAAATCATTTCCTTGGTTGACTGTTAAATTGCATTCAATATATAAAAGTAAAATTGATGATACAGAAAAGGCCTTATTAGAATTAGCCGATGGTAATTTAATTGAAACCGTGCTCATGGGTCGGCAAAATTTAAAAGAAGATTCCGAAGCTGGTGATCGTTATACAATTTGTATTTCATCACAAGTTGGCTGTGCCATGAATTGTAGTTTTTGTGCGACTGGTAAAACTGGATTTAAGAGAAATCTTACAGCCGAAGAAATTATTGATCAATATCGTTTTTGGCAACGTTATGTTTCCCCCTCTTACCAAGAGGGGGTAGCCTTCGCCATGAGCTCAGGCCGAATGGGGGGAGTTGCCGAAGCTAGGCAAATCTCGAACATTGTGGTAATGGGGCAGGGTGAGCCTTTGCTTAATTATGATAATTTAAAGCAAGCACTAAATATTATTTTACAAAATACCGAGATTGGTCCTACCAAAATTACTGTTTCTACTTGTGGTATACCTAAGTTTATGGACAAAATTTTGGAAGACAAGGAGTTTCCACAAGTACGTTTGGCAATTTCATTGCACTCGGCAATAGAAGAAACCAGAAAAAAAATTATGCCTTCACATACATCAGGGTTTTTGGAGTATTTAGTAGAATGGGCCAAAAAATACAGCGAAGTTATCACTAGTCGTTCGCATTTTATTGGCTTGGAATATTTGATGTTGGAAAATTTTAATGATGATGAGAAACATTTAAAGGCTTTAAAGAAATTGGCCAGTAATTTTTCTCGGGTGCGAATAAATTTAATTCCCTACAATGATATTAGTACTGGTAAATTAAAAACTACAGCCAGAGAAAAAATTGAACATTGGCATGAAGAATTAATGAAATCAAGTTTTGTTTGTACAATTAGACATTCGCAAGGTCAAGATATTGCCGCGGCCTGTGGTCAACTTTGTAATAAAGTTTTGGAAAAGTAAACGCCGACCTAGCTCAATTGGCAGAGCAATGGTATCGTAAACCGTAGGTTGTGGGTTCAATTCCCACGGTCGGCTCAAGTCCAACTTCAAGCAAGAAGCTGGATTTTTGTTTTAATGCTATTTGTTTTAATGTTTTCATGATTTATGCTATAATGAAAAAGTATGATTTCTTTAAAAGGAGTTTCAAAAATTTATTGTAAAGATGGTATTGGTTTAGAACAAATTGATTTACAAATTGAACCAGGTGAATTTGTTTCGGTAGTTGGTCAAAGTGGTACGGGAAAAACCACTTTGGTAAAATTGATTATTGCCGAAGAAAAGCCAACCACTGGTGAAATTAATGTTGGGGGTTGGGATATTACCAATATTAAAGAAAAAGATATTCCATTTTTGCGTCGCCAAATTGGCGTGGTTTTTCAGGATTTTAAATTACTTTCCAAAAAGACTGTCTACGAAAATGTTGCTTTTGCCTTAGAAGTAGCCGGAGAAACATATGATCGTATTACTCAAGTAGTGCCCAAGGTTTTGGATATTGTAAATTTAAAACAAAAAGGTGATCGTTACCCACATCAATTGTCTGGTGGAGAACAACAACGGGTGGTAATTGCTCGTTCTTTGGTGCATCGCCCCAAAATTTTGGTAGCCGACGAACCTACTGGTAATTTGGATGCTGTAAATACTCAGGAAGTAATAGAAATTTTAAAAAGAATTAATGAATTTGGCACAACGATTCTTTTGGTTACACACAATAAAGATATTGTTAACCAACTTCGTCGGCGAGTAATAACTTTGCACAATGGCAGAGTAATTGCTGATGAAAAAGAAGGAAAATATCGACTTTAATCTGTCATGCTGAATCCTGAAATAAATTCAGGACAAGTACCATTTCAGCATCTCTCCGTTATTTATACTTTCTAAATAAATTAAATTTATGAAAGATCCCGAAACTAGTTCAGGATGACAAAACACTATGTTAGCACTAATTCGCATTATAAAATTCGCTTTTCAGGATATTGGTCGCAATTTAGGCTTGTCTTTTATGACAATACTAATTTTGGTATTAATGCTATTGTCAGTCAATACTTTAATTATTATTAATGTATTAACTAGTCAAGCAATTACTAGTGTCAAAGGGCAAATTGATGTAAGTGTTTTTTTTCAACCTGATGCGACTGACAAAAATATTAAAGAAATTACCAGTTATTTAAATGCTTTTCCAGAAGTTATAGAGATTACTTTTTTAACTAAAGAGCAAGTTTTGGAGAATTTTAAAAATTTACATAAAAACAATGCTGATATTATGTCTTCTTTAGATGAATTAGGCGAAAATCCTTTGGGAGCTACTTTAATTGTAAAAACTCGCGAACCAGAGGATTATACAAAAATTGTTCAGGCTTTAAGTTTGCCAGAATATGAAAATTTAATTGAAACTAAAACTTTTGCCGATAGTGAAGTTGCAATTCAAAAAATTGAAAAAATAACCAAACAAGTGGAAAAATTTACTGCTGGGGTGAGTGCTTTATTTGCCATAATTGCTTTTTTAATTATTTTTAATACTATTCGTGTGGCAATTTATACCCAGAGAATTGAAATTAGTATAAAAAAGTTGGTGGGTGCAAGTAATTGGTTTGTGCGTGGGCCATATTTAATAGAATCTACAATCTTTGCTCTTTTGGCGATTATTTTTACCTCTGCTTTTGTAGGTTTAGCTCTCAAGCTAATTGACCCTTATCTAATGATTGTTTTTGGTGGTCAACCAGTATTGACAAATTATTATTTATCGCATATTATTTTGCTTACATCAGCGCAGTTTTTAGGGGTATGGCTTCTGACTATGTTTTCTAGTTTATTGGCTATGCGACGTCATTTGCGGGTGTAAAAAAATATTTTTCAATGCTTTAATTGGTGTTGTCATTATACTTTCAGCCTATAGTATAGTTTATTTTGTAATAAATACATTAACAAAAACTACAAATTAAAATTATCCTAAAACTATAAAGTTTATGAAAAAAATATTATTATTAACAATTTTTGTTTTTATAATCGCTTATCTGGCAGGTTGTGGTATACTTCCGGCTTCAAAAAATATAGATGTTCCTTTTACGTCCCAGGCACCAGCTGGTAACTGGTCTGAACCATGGAAAAATGCGTGTGAAGAAACTTCGATTTATATGGTGAGTAGTTTTTATGCCGATGATACAATTAAACGTGATGAAGCTATTAAGCATATTAAAGAAATATTGGCCGCCAAAAATAAAGAATTTCAAATTAGCAAGGATGAATCTCTTGAAAAAATTTCTGAATTAATTGCTTTATTGGGTTTACCTTGGAAGACAGAAATAGTAGTCAATCCTTCTTTGGAAGATATAAAAAAACAGCTGGTTGACAATCAACCGATCATTGCTCCGGTTTTTGCACCAGCCTTGCACTATACTGCCGGTGGTCCCGATTATCATGTTATGGTTATTACTGGCTATGATGATAGCACTAATGAATTTATTGTAAACGATCCAGCGCTCAAAAATGGTAAAGGAATTCGCTTTGACTATGATGTCTTTATGAAAGAGATCCATGATTTAAATCAAACAAATTATAAAGCGGGTAAAAATGCTTTGCTTTTTACTAAACAAGAAGAGGGGATTAGTTGGTTTTAGTAGATAATTGGCTTAATATCTTGACAAATTATTAAAATTCTCATATAATCTTGTTAGTCTAAGTATAGTTTTTGGTAATAAAAATATATATTCGGGGATCTCCGCCTCATCGGCGGATGTGCCGATGAGGCACAGTCTAATGCTTAAAACACAAACTAAGAAAGTTAAATTTACCTTTCTATATTCGGGGATCGTCTAATGGTAGGACAGCAGCCTTTGAAGCTGTTTATCGTGGTTCGAATCCACGTCCCCGAGCCAGGTATCAAAAACACGCTTTTAGACGTGTTTTGTGTTATAATTGCCTAGTTATGACAGAAACTCTAAAAAAACCTTTACCAAGTTTTCCGGCTTGTCAAGCACGGGCCAAAAAGCTAATTAATGAACGTTTAAAGTTTTATAACCAGTTTTATAATTTTAAATACAATCGTTTGGCTATTCGTCGGCAAAAAACTAGGTGGGGAAGTTGTTCTAGTAAAAAACATTTGAATTTTAATTATAAATTATTTTTTTTACCTTTGGAATTAGTAGATTATGTAGTAGTGCACGAACTTTGTCATTTGGCCGAAATGAATCATGGTAAAAAGTTTTGGCAATTAGTAGCCCAAACAATTCCCGATCATAAAATACGTAAGAAAATTTTAAATAAAAGTTTTATTAAATTTTAGTTATTTATGCGAATTGCAATTATTGGTGGGGGAGCGGCAGGTATGATGTGCGCCGCTACTATCTGTGAAGAAAATCCAGAGGTGGAAGTTTTTTTGATTGAAAAGAATTCTACCTTAGGAAAAAAGGTTTTGCTTACTGGTGGCGGGCGTTGCAATTTAACCACGGGAATTTCGGATTTAAAACTTGTTCTAAAAAATTATCCTCGTGGGGAAAAATTTTTACAGTCAGCCATGCATAATTTTTCACCCGAAGCTGTTTATGAATGGTTTGAAAATCATGGTTTGTCATTAAAATGTGAAAAAGATAATCGAGTATTTCCACAGTCCAACAATAGTCAGGATGTAGTAAAAGTTTTTACTAATATTTTTACCAAACATCAGACCAATTTAATCTTAAATAGCGAAGTTAAAAAAGTAGTAAAAAAGGCTGGTGAATTTAAAATTACCTTTAGAAGTGGTAAAGAGTTGTTAGTTGATAAAGTTGTTTTAACTACCGGAGGTTTTGCTTATCACCAAACCGGTTCTACTGGTGATGGTTATACCTTGGCCGAATCTTTGGGGCACTCTGTAAGCCCTTTAGCACCTAGTTTAAGCTCTTTTGTCACTCAAGAGCCATGGTCGCACACTTTGGCTGGTTTGTCGTTTTCTGAGGCAATTTTAAAGGTTAGTAATCTAAAAACACAAACAGTTAGTGGTCCATTTATTTTTACCCACAAAGGTCTTAGTGGTCCGGCAGTTTTTGCTTTGTCTTCACTTTTAGCTTTTCAAGACTGTAACCAAAAATCACCAATAAAGATCACTCTGGATTTGTTCCCCAATGAAAAATTAGAAATATTAATAAAAAAGATTAAAGAAATTATGATGAAAAATCCTAAAAAAAGTTTTAAAAATAATTTAACCAATCTAATTCCTTCATCTTTGATTGAAGTTATTGGTAAAGAATTAAAATTACCTTTAGAAAAAAAGAGTGCGGAAATTAGTAAAGAACAAATACAAGTTGTGGTAAATTTTGTTAAGGGTTTTTTATTAACAATTGTTGGTAAAACTACTGGTGAGGAATTTGTTACAGCGGGCGGGGTAGAATTAAGCGAAGTTAATCAACGAACTATGGAATCAAAAATAGTTCCTGGCTTGTATTTTGCCGGTGAGATTTTGAATATTGATGGTTTTACTGGTGGTTTTAATTTACAAGCCGCTTGGACTACTGGGCGTTCCGCCGGATTTGGTGTGTTGCTTTGAGTGATTTTTTGTTGTAAGATAGTCTAGCTAATCTAATAATTTAAATATGTCTGAATATTACAAAGTACCACGTTCAGCTAATTGGAATTTTATACCTGGTAAAAAAAATAACTGGAAATTAAGTCGTTCCAAAATAGAGCTTTTTACCGAATGCCCACGTTGTTTTTATTTAGATAATCGTTTGGGTGTAAAAAGACCACCGGGGTTTCCTTTTAATTTAAACTCAGCTGTCGATACTTTGTTAAAAAAAGAATTCGATATTCATCGAGCCAAAAATCAACAACATCCTTTGCAAGAAAAATATGGCATAGATGCTGTACCAGCACAACACGAAAAATTAAATGAATGGCGCGAGAATTTTGTAGGTATTCAGTATGAACATCCGGAATTAGGAATCACTATTACTGGGGCAATTGATGATTTATGGGTAAATTCAGCTGGTGAATATATTGTGGTAGATTATAAATCTACTTCCAAGGCCGAAAAAATTGAAGCCTTGGATCAAGAGTGGCAAAATGGTTACAAAAGACAAATGGAAGTTTACCAATGGCTTTTGCGAAAAAATGGTTACCAGGTTTCTAATACTGGATATTTTGTGTATTGTAATGGCGATACCGACAAAGAAGCTTTTGATGGTAAATTAGAATTTGAAATTACTTTAATTGTTCACGAAGGTAATGATAGTTGGGTAGAACAAAGAATTAAAGAAGCTCATGAATGTTTAAAAATTGATAGTTTGCCTAACCCGGGCAAAGCTTGTGATTATTGCGCTTATCGCCAGGGAGTGAAAGAAGTTTTGAGTGTTTAATTATGCAGTTACCATATAGAAAACCAGGAAAATATAGTCAAATAAAAATTGATCTTCTTTTAACAGAAGAGAAATTTAATGAACTTAAAAAAGATTTAGAAAAATTAAAAAGAAAACAACCTCAGGCAGCTGCCGAAGTGGTTCGTTTGGCGGAGCTTGGTGATTTTTCGGAAAATGTAGAGTACCAATTAGCCAAGGGTAAGTTAAGGGGGATAAATAATGCTATTCTAAAATTGGAATATCAAATAGATCATGCAGAAATAATTAAACCAGAAAAACAAAAAAATACAGTGCAAATTGGTCACGAGGTTTGGGTGCTCGTGAGTGGCCAAGAAAAAAGATTCCAAATTTTGGGTTCAAGCGAGACTAATCCCGAAAAAGGGATTGTGTCTTATTCATCACCACTTGGTTTGGCGCTTTTGGGGCATAGAGTCGGGGAGCATGTAAGAGTGAGTTTAGGTGAGCGGGAAATAGAGTACCAGATTTTAAAAATTGAGTAAATCTTGACAATTCTTTGTAAATAGTGTATACTAAAAATCTACAAAATATCCTTAGAAAACTAGTCGACCTTCTTCAGTGATATATAATTTGTATTTTATTCATTACATTTCATACTATGAAAGGTGCAATTAAGACCATCGTTGCTGAAAAGCATTTTGGTTTCATCACCCCTGAGGATGGTTCTAAAGACGTTTTCTTCCATGAATCCGGTTTAGTAGACCTTCAATTTGGTGACTTAAAAGCTGGTGATATGGTAAGTTTCGACGTTGAGCAGTCCGACAAAGGACCACGCGCTATCAACGTTGTTCGCGCTTAATCATTCAGATTAAAAACACCCCGCATTTTGCGGGGTGTTTTTTTTAATATTTTCCCTCCCCTATGAGGGGAGGGGTAGCCTGCCTGCCGGTAGGCAGGGGTGGGGTTTGTTTATTTCTTCTTTTTTGCAACAACTTTTTTTACAGCTGCTTTTGTTTTAGTTTTCTTTTCTTTTGTAGCTTCTTTTTCAACTACTTCTTTAACAACAGTTTCTTTGGTTTTTTTTGTTTCAGGTTTGCTTTCAGTAACAACTCCCAAAAACTTCATTAATTTATCAATTTTTACATGAAGTTGCTTGATTTGTTCTGTTACGTCGCCATTATCTCTACTACCTCTGTTTTCGTCTTTTTTAAAGCAATTACTACAATATACAGGTTTATCAGTTGGTCGAAAAGGCACTTGGCAATTGTCGCCACATTTAGCGCAAGTAGCATCATGCATCTGGCGATCAGCACCAAAGTTTGGTCTTTCGCGACGGTCGCTGGCAAAATTACTTGGTCTACTGCCGCCACCATTGTCTTGCTGTTTGCCAAAGCAATTACTGCAAAACACTGGACGTTCACCAGATGGTCTAAATGGTAATTCACAGTTGTCTCCACATTCACTGCAAACAGCCTTAAAACGAGCTGGTTTATCTCCATCACGGTCAAATCTACCTCCACCGCCAAATGATTTACCGCCACCAAATTTACGGCCAAAACCACCACTAGATTTTCGATCGTCTCTATTAAAATTTTTCATATTTCAATATTTTATATTAATTAAACAACAAGTGACCTAAGCTTACCACAGAATGGTATAAAAAACAAGGGGCGTGGTCTAAAAATGATTTGTTTGAGCTTCTTGATATAATTTTTCAAAAGCAAGAATAGTGGTAGAGACATCGTGTTTTTTAATAATTTCCAAACTTTCTTGGCCAAATTTTTGGCGTAAGTCACTATTTTCTAGTAATTGTTTAAGATAATTAGCCAATTCCAAATAGTTATTATCATTAAACAAAAAACCATTTTCATTAGGGTAAACTAATTCTGGTAAAGCCAAAGCATTGGCAGCTACCACAGGTAAACTAGTAGCCATAGCTTCCATTGTTACCAAACTTTGTAATTCTGCAGTGCCAGCCATTACAAAAATATTTGCCAAAGGATAAACAAAAGGTAAGTCTTCGTCACTTACATATCCCAAAAATGTTACATTATTACTAATATTTAAATTTTTAGCCAAATTTTCCAAATTTTGTCTTTCATTACCATTGCCAGCAACTATAAAATGTATATCAATATTTTTTTTCAATTCTGCAACAGCGCGTAATACTGTATCAACATGTTTTTCTGGGGATAGACGATTAACTACTAAAATAGTTGGTTTGTTTGGTAAATTATGGCGTTTTTTTAAATAATCACTATTATTATTTGGATTAAATTTTTTCATGTCTATACCACAAGAGAGAGGAATAATTTCTTGAGTTAGGCCAATTTTTTTTAAAACATTAGCTGCTGTTTTGGTAGGTGTAGTAATAATGGGTAACTTGGAAAAATTTCTTTTAAAATGCCACCAGAGTAAATTATTTAAAAGTTTTTTTATTTTTTTTGGTAAAGCCACATAATGGGTTAAATTATCTGGCATGAAGTGGTTGGTGGCCACAATTGGCAAATGATTTTTTTTGGCAATTTGTATTAAAGCATTTTCCACGAAAAAATGTCCTTGTACGTGAATTACGTCAGGTTTAAAGTTTAAGACAACTGGTTCTAGATGTTTTAACAAACCAAAGGGTAAACTAAAACAATAATCTTTATGAAAGCCCGAGGGCCAAGAACTAACCCCTAAAATATTAACTTGATTATGCGTAGAGTAAATGTCATTAAAACTTTTGCCAGGGGCAATTACTAGCACTTCGTGGCCTCGCAATACTAATTGTTCGGCCAAGCGTTGCGTAAAATAAGAAGCACCGTCGATGTTTGGATAATAAGTATCTGCGCCGATAATAATTTTCATAATTTATTTGATAAGTTTTTTCTCTAAATAATTACCAATAAATAAATAGCCAATAAAGATTAAAATAATTATAACCGAAAAAATAATTGTGCCATAAGTTAAATAAGAATTAATTTTTTCTGAAAGTTGGCCAAGGTAATATCCAATGATTAAAAAAAATAAGGTTTTGGGTATGGTAGCCATTAAATCATATAAGAAAAAAAGCCACCAGTTTATTTTAATTATACCAGCGGCTATAAGTATTGGTACTCCGGCCATGTGGGTGATTTTTCCAATGATTAGGGTTTTTCTAGGATGATTGTGAAAAATGTGTTTTAAAAAATTTAGACGTTTTTCTGACAATTTAGTAAAATTAGCATATTTTTCTGCGAGTTTTTTTCCACCCCAATAACCAGCTAAATAATAAAGACTGTCACTTACCATTTCTGCGGCTATAATAATTACAAAAGCCAATAACCAATTAAACAAATCGTGAGCTAATAAAAAACCCACAAACATAGTTATTAGTGGGCCCTCAATAATTACAAAAATAAAAACCAGCAAATAACGGTATATAGGTAAAAGTGTGGCAATTGTTGTTAGAGTTAAGAGGTCCATTTTAATGTTATACATTATATAGCAAATAAAAACCCATAACTCAAAGAAGTATAGGCCATATCTTGCCAAACAGTAAATTCATTCATATCCGGCATGCGGGCCCAAGGAGCATATTGTCGAAGGGCAGGAATATTTTTTGGGGTGGGATAAAAATTATTATACACCAAACAACCCCAAGCATCGGTAGGTTCACAATCGCCGTCATAATCTCGTGCATGGGGACCATAAATAGGTAATCCAGGGACTGGTTTTTCTTGTTGGTCATACATAGAATTCAAATGTAGTGGAAATTCGGGATTTCTAATTCCTAATCCAGTTATCCAAGAAAGACCCAAAGGATTTTCTCCTAATTGATAATCAGCATTTAAAGAAATTGCGTCGATATATTTTTGATCTTTGGTAAAATAATATGCCATTGCAGTGCCAACAATACTTCTCATAGAGTTTGATCCCGAGCCCCAAGCAATTGCGTAATTAAAATTAGTAGAATTTTTATATTTATTTTCCATAATTTGTTCTACTTCGTCATTGCCAATTTCAATAATTCTATTTTTTACTTGTTCTTGAAAATCTCTGTCAACGTTGGTGCCATTGGCATTGCTATAACCCCAAAAAGAATAAATATTTGCAAACCAAGTAGGACCACGATAGGTTGGGTACAATTGTTTAAATACATTTTGATATTTTGTTTCATTGGTTAAAGCAAATAATTCTCCGGCGGCGTACATTTTTTCTCTTTCTAGTTCATTCAGTTTGTCTTCGTTACTTCTTTCTACAGGCGCTGTCGTGCCAAGGCTAGTTTGTTTTTCTGCCCAATCCCAAGCTTTCAAGGCTTTATTTTTTAAATCAGTGGCTTTGTTTTTTCCGGCGGGATAATTTTCCAAAATTCTCGCTAAATGTGCAGCTGCTCCGGCAAATTTATAAGAAGTCCATCTGTTTGGAGCATATGTCCAGTAGGGAAGTGTGTCACCCTCACATGTAGAAGAACCTGGGTGAGCATAACTCTCAACGCCAGCTCTTACTCCGCCGTCTGATTCTTGTAAAGTTTCCCATAATTTTATTCCCCATAAAGCTTCATCCAAAACATCTGGAATTTGGTTTCCACTTTCCGGAATATTTAATTGATTGTCTGTAAATTTATTAGGAAACATTTCTTGTAAGGTTGTTAAATCTTCGACAATTAGTAAATGCATTGGTCTTAAATCAAAATCACCAGCATCAAACCAACCACCACTAATATTTATCGGGTTATTTTTGGAAGTATTTTTAGAAAATTTTTCACCAAAATCTTCCAATATATTTGTTTCAAATACTTGGTTCAGGCACATTTTATGAATCCAGTTGGTATATTTTGATTCTAGGGCTGTGCCAGCCCGTTGGTGGTACAAACCGCGAATTGCTGTATAAAAGGCTGTAAAAGCAGAATCTAGCCCTACGCTAAAGACAAGAGATCGACCAATTCCTTCTACCTCAAGATAATAATTACCTTCGTTTAAATCACTTAAATCTAATTCATATAAAATTTCTCCACTTAGATTGTCCGATCCTAAGTTTGTTGATTTTCCCGAACTGACCAATTGTTTGGAACTGGCATTATACACTTGATAATTTAATTGTGTCGGCAATATTAAAGCACCGCCAGAACCTAACCAATAACCAACATAAGCATAGCGTTCTTTTGCTTTTAAAGAAAAACCATGTTGATTAATTTTAATAGCTTTGGCAATTTGCAAATCTTTGCCAGGCATTAAATTCCAAGAAGAAAATTGTTCATTGGAAAAATAACCAATTGTTCCGTTATAAACATATTTTTTACCTGTTGGGTTAATAAGTTCTACTGTATAATTTTGATCATTTTTTAATTCTTTAGGTAAAGTTAAATACAAAGTATGTCTTAAAACAACGTCGGCTTGGTTTTGGCCGTTATAATCTCTGTCTTCAGCATCTAATACTGCCGAAAATCGATCAATTTTTGTAGGATGAACAATATTTTTGTAATTTATATCACTAGTAGAAATAATATTCCAATTGTTTGCATTCATTATAAAATTTAAATCAATTTCACCATCAAAAATTACTTCCGCTATTTTATTAGTAATTAGTCCAATTGAATTATTTTTTATTACGACTTCAGAAGTAGTAAATTCACTGTCTGGATATATTTCCGAGTTGTTTATGGTTAATATTCTGTCCCAGCGATAGCCCAAATTATTAAAAGCAGTTTCATTAGCAATGTGTTTTTTTAATAAAATTCCTTTTTCACTGTATTCTAAGCGATAAACTTTATTACTATTAGCATATTTTATAATTGTAAATTCTGGGTGATGGTCAGTGTAATTTATTTCACCGGCAGTTTCGTATTTATTTAATAATTCGACATCAATATTTTCAATCCAATTCCAAGGGTATTTTAAAGAGTTAAAAATATTTTCAGATTTTATCCAATATTTTTTATTGTTCAATAATATATACACCTTTGGGTCGTTGGGAATTTTTACCAAAGCGCCATGCAGGGTGTTATTAATAGAAAATGCTTTTGGCACAAACAATACAAAGGCAAAAACTAAGTTTAAAACAATTAAACTAAATATTTTTCTTTTATTCATATCTTTTATTTTACTCTAATAAGTGAGTAAAAACAATTTATTTATAAGATATAAAAAAATAATGGCCCAATAAAGCCATTATTTCATTTATTTTACAATTTTTGTAAAATTATGCTTGAGGTTCAACTGGAGTTTCTTCTGGGGTAGGTTCTACTGGAGTTGCTGTTTCCTCGACTGGAGTAGTGGCTGTAGTTTCGTCTGTAGTAGGTTCGTCTTGCATCATATGTGTGATACTTATGTATAAAGGCCAACTAGTGTTAGTCAGTGGAATCAATTATATCACGTTTTGATTATCTTGTCAATGATAAATTTTACCTTACACTACTTGGCTCGGGGTCACGAACGACGTTCGAACCAGCTTGTTAGAATTTTAAAAGACTGGCAATACACAAAACTACCCCAGCACCAAAAAGACAACCAGCCATTTTACCAACCGCGGATTTAAGCATTGTCCTTTCTTCAGACACAAATTGAAGTCTTAATTTTTCGGCAGAATAGCCCTCAAAGATCCCCGCTATTCCGTCTGTTATGGCATTTCCGACAACACCGCCAAGGATAGCCCCTGTTACCCCACCAAAATGACCGCCAAAGATTGCCATTATCGCTAGAATACCATTATCTATCAATCCGAAGTATATATCCGGCAAAACGGATTTTATATTTATTTTAAAAGGTAAAAGAGAGAGAAGACAAAGTATGGACAATAAAATCAACACAAGACCTATCCAGTGACCGTCGTTAACAAGATATATGCTAACCGCACCGATTATAATACAAAGTGCAAGTATGTTAACGATAGCTAAAAAGAACTTCTTATTCATATTTATTTATTAATGTTTAATCTTTTTTTGTACTTGTTTGGCTTATTAGCAACAATCTCCTTGTATATCGTCATCAATTTTGTTGTCATGTTTTTTGAACTAAATTGTTTTGAGCTTGCAAGCGCTCCTGCGGACAGTTTTTTCCGCAGAACATCATCACTTAAAATAAGCTGAATTTTTTCAACCATTTCTTTTTCAGAATTAACCAAATACCCATTAACGCCATCCTTAATGATTTCCGGAGCTACTCCGACAGGGAACGTTACGGGAATAATTCCTTGTGACATGCCTTCAACCATACTCAAACAAAACCCTTCATAACGGGAAGTAACCAATAATATACTACCACAGAGGGCACTCAATTTTTCTTTAATTTCTGGTTTATACAGGTTTGTATAAACAGTGTGAAGATTTATAGACGATCTTAACCAAGAACTAATGTTTTTATTAGCCGTCATTAGAATGCTAAGTTTGGGCACATCTCTAAACGCTCGATAAGCATAAATAAGACGATCTAGCCCTTTTAATTTGAGGGTAAACACATTTTGGCCGATACGTCCCAAATAAACAAGAAAAGGGGCTGTTGTGGTCGTTGTTGGACTGTTTTCAAACCAAAAATCTTCTATCGCATTATGGACTACATGAATTTTTGTTTCATCAATTCCGCTGTTTATCAAATCGTTCTTTACTATCTCCGAGGTTGCCACAATAGCCGTGACTCGTTTAGCGACTAAATTTTCGATATCCGCTATATCTCTTAGTGGTCTTCTGGTTTTTATATTAAGTTCATTAATAATTTTGGCTTGTTTTAATTCGTTCCAAATTTTTCTTAATTTTGGTTCAGTTTGGTTTGTGTGAGGTGTTGCGTGGATAAAACCACTCGTTGTTGAACCAAAATGAGAAACGATAGGGGTTGAAAAAGATAAGAATGCAATCGTTGTGTATGTAGTTCCTTGGATAATATCACAGCTCAAAACTTTATTTCTATGTTCTAACAAACTAAAAAAGAATAATATATTGTTGAAACCTTTCATGTGGTGTGGAGCGTCTACCAATTTTACTTTAGGATAAAAATGTATCATTTCGACGCCCTCTCCTTCTAATTTGCAAGAAATCAGGCTGTTTATACAACCTGCCCCAGTTTTTAATTTTTTATCTTGGTGAATAAAGGCGATTTTCATATGGTAAGTCTATCATAAAATATGATATACAACTAGGTACATTATGCCATGCAGTTTATTTTCCAGTTCAAACGTCTTGCCTCCACCTAAGGCAACTTGCATAAATCAATTAGCCTTGATTTCTCCCACAATCGCTTCCAAAATATCATGAAAAGTAATAATCCCCATAATTACATCTTTATTTTTACTATTTTTATCTGTAACCAGAGCCATATTTAGTGATGAACGTTTAAGACGTTCAATAGCCACTAATGCAGGAGTGTCAACATCAATTTTTATTGCGGGTTGGGATAAATTTCTAAGATTAATTTTTTCTTCCACATTGCCTTTAAAATAATGAGACAAAATATCTTTTACTTCTAAAATACCAATAAAATTGTCTAGAGTGTTTTCACACAGTAAAAAGATAGAACGGTCACTGGTGGATATTTTACGTTTAATCTCATCATAGGAATCATTGGTGTCTAACCATATTATCGCGTTTCGTAATGTCATAAAATCTTTAATCGGGCGATTACCTAAATGAAAAATACTTTCCACCATTTTTTGTTCGGCTCTTTCAAATACCCCACTTTCTGCACCCTCAGCTATTAGAAGTTTAATTTCATCTTCTGTAACAATCTGTTCAGGAGCTGGCTTAATATGAAGTAACTTAAGCAATATCGTAGTTGATGAACTTAGCAGATTCACTAAAGGGGTGGCAATTTTCATTATTATTTTTATTGGTCCAGCAACTCTTAATGATAATTTTTCAGGATTTGATAGAGCAATTTGTTTTGGCACAAGCTCGCCAATTATTAATGATAAATATGTAATAACTATAACCACTACTGCCACGCTGATTAGCTCGCTATATCCAGTAATAGGAGGAAATACTGACAAAAATTTTTCCAAGTGTTCAGCCACAGTCGCCCCGCCAAAAGCACCAGCGAATATTCCGATAACTGTAATGCCTATTTGGATTGTAGAAAGCATTTCAGGAGATTTACGTGTCAAAAATAATGCATTTTGTGCTTTTTTGCTTCCTTGTTTAGACAAGTGTCTAAGACGGCTTTTTTTAACGCTTAACAAGGCTATTTCTGACATGGAGAAATAACCATTTAAAATAATCAAAGCAATTATTAAGAGAATTTCAATTAAGACATTTGGCATATTAATAAGTTTACCATTTACAACAAAATATAACAATTGATTTTATATTGTATCGAACTTAATGAATTAATTTGAATCTCAGCTGTAGTCAACAAAAATAAGGCTTTAATTAGGCCTTATTTTATAAGCTCGGGAGGTGGGGATCGAACCCACGACCATCACGTTAACAGCGTGCCGCTCTACCGCTGAGCTACTCCCGAATATAAAATGTCTGTGTATTCACAGAAACTATGAACACATTAAATACCTTATACTTAAAGTGCGAAGCGGTACCACTGCCTGCCCGCCAAGCTTGCTGGTGATTGCGCCGGATGGTTGTGGTGTGAACCGAGAGGCGGGGGCTACTCCCGAATATAAATTGTTGGTATACTGTAAAATTGTGGTGAAATTATAACAAATAAAAAAACCAGTGTCAATAAGGATTATTAACAAGACGGCCAAAATTTTTGATTTATTTAAATTTAATGCTAAAATATATCTACTATGTCAGACAATAAATATTTAAACATCGTAAACGAAGCTGGCCAAATTATTGGTGAAGATTCTCGGGAAAATATTCATAAAAATGGTTTGCTACATCGCGAAGTTCATGTTTGGTTTTATACCCCTCAAGGTGAGATTATTTTGCAACACCGTGGTAAAAATGCCGAGACTTTTCCTGATTTGTTATATGTTACTGTGGGTGGTCATGTAGAAATAGGAGAGGATTTCGAGCAAGCCGCTCTAAAAGAAGTACAAGAAGAAACAGGTGTAAAATTAAAAATTAGTGATTTAGTTTTGGTATATAAAGCTCACGCGCCAATTGATACTGACACTGTTACTCATAAAATAAATAATACCATAAGAGCAGTTTACGTTTATTGTTATCGAGGAGCAATCAAAGATTTACAAACAGAAAAAGGTGTAGGGCAAGGTTTTGAAGTATGGCCTTTGACAAGAATATTAAATATTTCAAATGAAGACCGAATAAAATTAATTTTTAGTATTTTAAAAGAACCAGCTTTGGGAATTTTAAAAAAGATTCAAACAATGATAAAATAGATTTAATTTAATTCATAAGTATAAAACTATGAAAGGCTACAAAAACAATATCGAAAAATTAACTCTAGAAAATGAAAATTTTCGCCAAGTGCTTTATACTGGCAAAAATTGTCAATTAGTCTTAATGACTTTAAAACCAAATGAGGAAATTGGTATGGAAGTGCATAGTGAAAACGACCAGTTTTTTCGTTTTGAAAGTGGAACTGGTAAAGTAGTAATTGATGGCAATGAACAAGTAGTGGGCGATGGTGACGCGGTAATTGTACCAATGGGTGCAGAACACAATATTATAAATACCTCAACGACAGAAGCCTTAAAACTTTACACTATTTATGCTCCACCACACCATGCCGATGGTACAATACACCCTACCAAAGAAATAGCTTTGGCCGATGATGAAGAATTTGACGGTGTTACAACTGAGTAGTTATGAATGGACAAAATCGTGCTGACATAAAAATTGGCTTGGCAGTGGAAATAGTTTTGAAAGCTGATCAAAGAACTGGTAAACTGACCAAGGGGATTGTTGCAGAAATTTTAACGAGTTCAAGTTTTCACCCACATGGCATAAAAGTGAGATTGGCAGACGGTCAAGTGGGTAGGGTGGCCAAGATAATTGATTAATAATATTTATGATTTATTTAATTGGCGCACCGCCCAGATGTGGCAAGACCACTTTGGCCAAAAAAATGTCTAAGCAAATGAGAATTCCTTGGCTGTCTTCTGATACTCTGGATTCCATAACCCAAGTATTAACAACAAAAGGAAAATTTGCTAAAAAATTTCCTTATTCTTTTTTGCGAAAAAAAGGCAGTGCCAAAAACAATGATTCGTTTTATAATGTCTACTCACCAGAAAAAATAGTTAGTGTTTTAAAAAAAGAAGCCGAGGCAGTTCATTTAGCGATTGATACTGTAATTGCTTGTGAAATAGCCGACGGCAATGATTATATTATTGAAGGTTATCATTTATTGCCTGGTTTTGTTAATAAAATGATTAAAAAGTATGGTAAACAAAATATTCGGGCAGTTTTCTTAACTAAGTTTGATGCGAATAAATTTGCCGTAGATGTTCACAAAAGTACCACGCCCAATGATTGGTTACTGGTTTTAACTAAAAAGCCAGAAACTTTTATTAAAGTTGGCAAAATGGTTTCTGCTTTTAGTAAATATTTTGAGCAGGAGGCAAAAAAGTTTGGTTTACAGACTTTTAATACTGATATAAATTTTATTAGACAGATTTTTGAAGCTATAAAATGTTTAAAAGCTTAATGTATGAGCGATATTATATATTCAACAATGAAAAATTCAGAAGAAATTGAATTTTTACGAGACAGAAGATCATTTAATTATTCATTCAACAAAGTTACAATGGATTCGCTAGAAAAGCATTTTAGACTAAAAGACAGCTTGTATTTGTTGGCTAAAAAAGAAGAAAGATTTGTGGCTTTTTGCTCTATTGATCGAGGGTGGTGGGAAGAAAATTTCTTTTTTATTCGTGAAATTTTGGTAGATCCAGACTTCCATAAGAGAGGAATAGGTGAAAAATTAATGAGTATGTGTATAGAACATGCAAAAAACTGTGGTACCGTGGGCGTTGTGACTGAAACAGATTTTGTAAATATTCCCATGCAAAAACTTTGTGAAAAACTAGGTTTTACGAAATGGGAAAATCCGCAATGGAAAGAGGGGATAACTTATAAATTGATTTTTTAGTATGAAAATGAACAGCAATACAATAAAAATTATCAAAGCCGAACCAAAAGATGTGTTGGGTATTGCAGAAGTAAAAAAAGTTACCTGGCTTGCAACATATCCCAATAAAAAAGCTGGGATAACAATTGAGGATTTACAAAAAAGTAATTTTTTTGATATAGAAAAAATTAAACGGCGACAAAAAGAGATAAGAGAAAATATAAATCGTCAATTTTGGGTTGCCAAAGATGATAAAAAGACAGTTGGTTTTTGTGGGGCAATGAGAGAAAAAGAAAAATATGAAATTGGTGCTATCTATGTTTTACCAGAATATCAGGGTCAGGGGATTGGTAAGATGTTCATTGATAAGGCATTTGTCTGGCTTGGTGGTAATAGAGATATTATCGTTAAAGTGGTAAGCTATAATAAACAGGCGATTAATTTTTATAAAACAGTAGGCTTTAAGTTGGCTAAAGGAGTTAAAAAGTCTGAATGGCATAAATTGGCGTGTGGCAAATTACTTCCCGAGATTGAGATGTTAAGAAAGGGTGTAAAATGCAAACTTGCAACAATAAATGATACAAAAATACTTTTGAAACTAAACAGCCTTCTTGACCTAGAAGAAAAAAATAAAAAGGAAAAAATAAGTGAAGCAGTTAAAAAGAAATTAATTTGGGTTGCTGAGTGTGATAAAAAAATTGTCGGGTATGTTCTTGTTAGACTGTTTGATAAAATGCACGAACAACTACCAAATTCTGTTTTTCTTTCTGATTTGTGTGTGCTAGATAACTATCGCGGGCAGGGTATTGGTAGAATGTTGGTACAGAAAACATTGGATAAAAAATATCCTAAACAATATCATTATTTTTCATTAACACACGATCCAAAAGAAAAAGATTTAACTAATTTTTATAAAACTTTTGGTTTTAAAGTGAAAGGAAAAACTAAAGCTGGGAATGTTAAGTTGGTTAAAAATATAATTGTATGAAAAATAATTACGACTGGGAAAGTGTTGGTTTGGATTTTGGAAATTGGGATGAAGAAAAAATATGGGCGTTAAATTTGACTGTTGTAGAAATAGACATTAATGAATTGTTGTGGCATTTTGATGCTCCTTGGTGGCCAAATGATACCGATGAACGGTGGACTGTTACTCCTTGGGATGTGTTGAATAAAACAGTAGATAGTAAAAAACAACAAGATATTACAGATCAAGTTGATCTTTCTTATCCTATTGATATCTTTAAGAATAAAGGTAAGTGGCTTATTTTGGATGGGATTCACCGTCTGGTAAAATCATATAAACAGGGTTTAAAGAAAGTTAAGGTACATATCATTCCACCAGAGAGGCTTCCTGAAATTTTGTCCGGTTTACCAATTGAGTTACCTAATAGTTAATTTCTTTTTATGAAAAAAATAATTCCAATAATAAATTGCGCCACCCGACTGGCATTAGTAAATAGAACGGTTGGTTATCGTGACGGCCATTTTGAGAATGACGCCGAACATAGTTATCAACTAGCCTTGGCTTGTTGGGCGGCAAATAAACAATATAATCTTGGCCTAAATGATGAATTAATACTTAAATTTGCGTTGATACATGATTTGGTTGAGGTGTATGCCGGTGATGTAGATGCTTTTGGCGATCCACAACAAATTGTTTTGAAAAAGGAAAATGAGAAAAAAGCCTTCGCGAAATTAAAAACAGAATTTGGTCAATTTGAGGACATCATAGGTATGATTGAAAAGTATGAAGAAAGAAAAGAAATTGAAGCCGAGCTGGTTTATGTATTTGATAAGCTGATCACGGATGTTAATATTTATAATAGCAAAGGAGATTATTATAAGAGTAGAAAAATTGGCGTAGACGGGTGGAAAAGTTGGTTTTTAAATAAAATAAATTACGATTCATTAGATCTGAAGCTTAAGCCACTAGTAGATGAATCAATAAAAGAAGTAGAGGAAAATTTTAAGAGTAGTTTTTATGGATAATACTATAATAAATGAAATTTTTTAAATAATTAACTATGAAACTACTTCTTACATCCGCTGGTTGGGGAGAGAGCCCGGTGATTGGTCAGAAATTTTTGAAATTGGTTGGAAAAAAGCCTTCTGAAATTAGGATATTTTTAGTGGTGACCCCAATTAAATATCTTAAACGAAATAAATATATTTTGAACCAACTGTTGCAGTTCAAAGGAATTAAGATACCAGAGAAAAATATTACTTTTTTCAAATTAGATAGAAAACTCGCACCAGATGATTTGAAAAATATAGATGTTGTTTTTGTCTTTGGGGGAAACACTTTTGAATACTTAGACAGAATTAAAAAAACTGGCTTAGATAAAATTATTAAAAGTTTTGTTAAAAAAGGTGGTGTTTATTTGGGATTAAGTGCTGGCAGTTATGTTGCTTGTCCCACAATTGAAATGGCGACTTGGAAAAATGCTGACCCTAATTTGATTGGTCTTAAAAATTTAAAAGGTTTGGATATCGTGCCTTTTTTGGTTACCGCTCACTTTGAAGAAAAATGGCGTGAGGTCATTGAGCAGAGTGCTAAGAAAACAAAATACCAAACTATTGCCTTAACAGACAAACAAGCAATTTTGGTAAAAGGGAAAAGCATAAAGATAATTGGTAGTGGCAAGAAAAATATTTTTAATGGTAAAAAATACCAAAGTAATTAAAATGAAATTAATTTTATAAATTCCTTCTATCGTGCTATAATTTATTAAACACAGTTTATTAATATAAATTAAACTAATATTTATGTTAGAATCAATCGCTTTTAAACTATTTTTGTCAATACTAATTGGTGCCGCTATTGGTCTAGAAAGACAAAGTGGAGCTACACAAGAAGCACCTGGTGGTATTAGAACTTTTTCCATTGTCTCATTAATGGGTGCTTTAGGAGGAGTACTCCTTACTTCGGGTGCTAATGTGTTGTTTGCCATAATGAGCGCATTTGTGGCACTGTTAATTTTGGCTTATTATGTTATTTATTCATTAAAATCAAACAAACTTGGTTTTACCAACGAACTGGCAGTATTTTTTGCATATCTTTTGGGCTTTTTAGTAACTGCCTCTAGTCTATCATTACAAGTTGTGATTGCAATTTTTGTAGTTGTGCTTTTAATTTTATCTTTTAAACACAAAGTTAAGCACTTCATGGCTAGAGTTTCTCGGAGTGAAACAGAGTCTTTTATTAGTTATGCTATTATTGCTTTGGTAGTTATGCCATTTTTACCGAATACCGCTATTCATGTTAGTGATATTCCACTTTTACAAACTATTCTAAATGGTTATCAAATAAATTTAGGCGCTTTTGGTAGTATGGAAATATTTAATCCTCGAAATATTTGGTATATTGTAGTTTTGGTAACTGGTATTGATGTTTTTGGTTATTTATTGGGTAAATTATTTGGCAACAAACGTAGTTTTGTTCTTACTAGTTTAATTGGTGGCTTTATTTCTTCTACTTCTACAACTATAGCGATGGCCAATAAAAGTAAAAAAGGTGGTGTGGTTAATCATTTGGTAGGGGCGACGTTAATTGCCAATATGGCCAGTATTTTTCCAATTTTTTTATTGGTTGGGCCAATAAATGGAGCCTGGTTAGCGACAATTGTTCCGACATTGGTTTTAGTTATTTTAAGTGCAGCTATTTTAGGAGCTGTTTTTCTCTTAAAAAAGACTGAAAAAAAAGATGAGGCAAATAAATTGGATACTTCTGCAGAAAAGAAGGGTAAAGTGTTTTCATTAATGCCAGCTTTAAAATTTGCTCTTATTTTAATTGCAGTAAAATTTGTTACCAAAATTTGTTTAGTGGTTTTTGGTAACTCAGGATTTATAATTAGTTCAATGATTGCTTCGCTCGCTGGTTTAGATGCCATAGTTATAAATTTGGCAGACATGGCGGGTAAGACTATTACTTTTCATACAGCTTTATTCACTCTTATCTTGGTAAGTGCTACCAACATGGTTGGCAAAATGGTCTATTCATTTATTCAAGGAAAAGGCTCATTTGCTCTCAAATTATCACTCTCCTTAGCTGTGGTTATTGGTGTAAGTTTTATAGGTCTATTTATTTAATTGACTTTGCATTTATAAGAAAAAATATTTAAACATCTCAACCTAACTGAGATGTTTTTTAACCCTTTTATTTTCAATTAGTGCTGGGGGTTGACAAACAATTAAATTTTCGCTATAATTAGGCAATTCTTATATGCAGATTAGAAATATTGCCATTATTGCCCACGTAGACCACGGTAAAACCAAATTAACCGATGGTTTGTTGCGTTTTACTGGCATGGTTACGGACGAAAGTGTAAGTATGGATTCTAATGCTTTGGAGCAAGAACGTGGCATTACAATTTATTCCAAAAATACTTCTGTTTTTTATAAAGGAACAAAAATTAATATTGTGGACACTCCTGGTCACGCTGATTTTGGCTCCGAAGTAGAACGTGTACTTCGTTCCATTGATTCAGTATTATTGGTTGTTGATGCACAAGAAGGTCCGATGCCTCAAACAAAATTTGTCTTAAAAAAATCATTAGATTTGGGTTTAAAGCCGATTGTGGTGATTAACAAAATAGATAAAGCCGCCGCTCGACCCGAATGGACTCATGATAAGGTTTTGGAATTATTTATGGATTTGGGTGCCAATGATGCACAATTAAATTTTACTACTGTTTATGCCATTGCAAAAAATGGCATTGCCAAAAGAAATTTAGCCGATGAAAGTAATGATTTAGCACCTTTACTTGATACAATTTTAGAAGTTGTTGAACCAGCCAAGGTAGACACCACATTGCCATTTACTTTTCAACCTTTTAATTTGGCTTATGATAATTACTTGGGTCGTTTAGGTATTGGCCGTATTTATCAAGGCACTTTAAAAGCTAATGACCGAGTGTTTGATAAAAAAGTTGACGGTGAAATAATTTCTGGTAGTGTAAATAAAATTTTTACTTTTGAAGGCATGGCTCGCAAAGAGGTAAGTGAAGTGATTGCTGGCGACATTGTCATGGTTGCCGGTCTTCCCGAAATTTATATTGGTGATACTGTTTGTGCCAACAAAGATCAAGAAACTTTACCAGCGATTAGTGTAGATGAACCAACCATTTGTCTTAATTTTTTGGTAAATAATTCTCCTTTTGCCGGACGTGAAGGTAAATATGTAACCAGTCGCCAAATTAAAGAACGTTTGGAAAAAGAATTAGAGGTAAATGTAGGTTTAAAAATTGATTTTTCGGCTACTGACTACTATAAAGTTTATGGTCGTGGTGAATTGCATATTGCAATTTTATTAGAAAATATGCGCCGCGAAGGTTTTGAAGTACAAGTTTCGCAACCACAGGTAATTATTAAGGAAATTCCTTCGGCAAGCTCAGGACAAGTAATTAAATGTGAACCTTTTGAAGAAATTACCGTAGATATTCCCGATAATTGTGTGGGTGGAGTAATTGAAAAATTATCCAAACGTAAAGCGGTAATGACAGAAATGCGTCCTGAAGGTAATCATACTCGTTTACTCTTTATTATTCCTACTCGCGGACTCTTGGGTTATCGCAATGAATTTATTGTGGATACTCGTGGTGAAGGAATTTTATGTAGTGAAATGATTGGATTTCAACCCTATGTTGGTGAAATAGAAAAACGCGATGTAGGTTCCATGATTTCTGGTGAAACTGGTAAAGTGTTGGCTTATTCATTGGCCAATTTACAAGATCGCGGTGTATTGTATGTAGCACCAAATGTAGATGTTTATACTGGACAAGTAATTGGCAATACTGCCAAGGGTCAAGATATGACCGTTAACCCTATTAAAGGTAAGCATCTCACCAATATGCGTTCTTCCAATTCAGATATGGCAGTGCAATTAACTCCGCCAATGGATTTATCACTAGAAAGAGCCATGGAAGTAATGGCTGAAGATGAATTTTTGGAAATTACTCCCAAAAGTATTCGCTTGCGTAAACAATTTTTAACCGAAAATGATCGGATTCGGCAAGAAAGAAAAGAAGCTAAAGAATAAATCGCCAAAACTGGCGATTTTTTTTTATTTATGCTAAACTGTGCTAGTTATAACTAAATTTATTTTATGTCAAAAGAAATCGTTTTGGATATTGAAACCATTGGCGATATTCGTGATTTTAATAGTTTAAAAGTTACTGTTGTTTCTATTTATGAATATGAAACCGATAAATATACTAGTTTTGTAGAATCTGAATTAGGAAATTTGTGGCCAATTTTGGAAAAAAGCGAACGGATAATTGGTTACAATAGTGAACATTTTGATTTGCCAATATTAAATAAATATTATGCTGGGGATCTTTTAAAATTTCCCCAATTAGATATATTAAAAGTAATCAAAGAAACTAGTGGTTCACGTTTTAAATTAAATGATATTGCTAAAGCTACCTTGCAAATCGAAAAAAGTGCCGATGGTTTACAAGCCATGAAATGGTGGGAAGAGGGGAAAGTGGATGAAATCAAAAAATATTGTGAGCAAGATGTAAAAGTTACCAAAGAGATTTATGAATATGGTCGCAAAAATAAAATGTTGTATTTCTTTACTCTCACCGGCGACCTTACACCAATTGCGGTGAATTTTGAGCCAATACCACAATCCACAACAAAAAATGGTAGTACCGTCTCCAATATCAATTTAACCCTGCCCTTGTAGTTGACATCTCATACTTAGATAGTATATAATGAATTTACTTTTATATACTTATTTATATGTTACAATTCAACAAAGAAGTAGACTATGCTTTGCAACTGCTTTTGGCATTAAAAAGTTTACCCGAAGGCCAGCTTTTGAGTTTAAGAAATTTTTCTAAAGGTAGTAAAATTTCTTTTTTATTTTTACAGCGTATCGCCTTTAAATTAAAAAATTCAGGAATTGTTAAGTCCGTAAAGGGGGCGCAAGGGGGTTATTATTTAGCCCAAAAACCACAAAAAATTACTTTTAAGAATGTGGTTGATTCTTTGGAAGGGGAATGTGTGGTAGCCAATTGTTTGCGAGCAGGTTTTTGTTGTGAAAAACAAAAGACTTGCAAGGTGCACGATGTTTTTTTCAATATCAACACCAAAATTTTGGAATATTTAAGTGCTATAAATCTAGGTACAATTGCTAATTATGACAAATAATTTACCTAAAAAACCAAAAACAAAAAAATTAGTATATTTGGATCATGCCGCTACTACATATGTAAGTCAAGAGGTAGAAAAAGCCACAAAGCCTTTTATAACCAAGATTTTTGGGAACCCCAGTAGTTTGTATGAACTAGGTAGAATTGCTAATGGTGAATTAAATGATTGCCGACGTAAAGTGGCGGAGATTTTACACGCCCTGCCTGACAATATTATTTTTACGGGTGGTGGTAGTGAATCAGATAACTTGGCTATTTTTGGTGTTTGTAGAAAAATTGGTAAAGGTCATATTATTGCTACCAGGATAGAACATCACGCAGTGCTTTATCCTTGCCAACAATTAGAAAAAGAAGGTTTTACTGTTACTTACCTAGAACCAGATTCACAAGGTTTTATTTCACCCAAAAAAGTTTTAGCGGCAATTAAACCAGACACAATTTTGATTTCTATAATGTATGCTAATAATGAAATTGGTACTGTAGAACCAATTGCTGATATTGGTCGCGAGATTTTAAAATATCGTAAAGCCAACAATCCTTCGGCAGGCTCAGGACAAGTTCAGTATCCTATTTTTCATACCGATGCTTGCCAAGCCGGTGGAGTGCTGGAATTAGATGTAGAAAAATTACATGTGGACCTAATGACACTTAATGGTAGTAAAATTTATGGACCAAAAGGTGTGGGTTTGCTTTACAAACGTCGTGGAGTAAATATTCAACCACTTATTTTTGGTGGTGGTCAAGAAATGAATTTGCGTAGTGGTACTGAAAATTTAGCTGGCATTGTAGGTTTTACCAAAGCTTTGGAAATTGCTCAAGAAAATCGTCACGAAGAAAATATGCGTTTAGTAGATTTGCGCAATTATTTTTTTGATCAAATACAAAAGAATATTAAAAATATTAGACTCAATGGTCCCCAACTTCACTCTGATAAAAATCAGAGTTACACTGGGCAAGCTGGTTCTGAAGTTCTAAACAGATTACCTAACAATCTAAATATTACATTTATTGATGTAGAAGGTGAGGCAATGCTTCTTTATTTAGATGCTTACGGAATTTGTTGTTCTACTGGTTCGGCTTGTACTTCAATGTCATTAGAACCTTCACATGTTCTTACCGCTTTAGGTTTGCCCTATGAATACGCTCATGGTAGTTTAAGATTTACTTTGGGTTATTGTAATACAAAACAAGATATTGATTATGTAATGAGATACTTACCAGCAATTGTAGAAAAATTACGGGAAATGAGTCCGGTGCAGATGGGGAAAGTTCAACATGCCAAATATAAAAAATGACAAATTACTAATATCTAATACCTAATGAAATGACAAATTTTAAAATTTAACATTAAGAATTTCATTAGAAATTAGTAATTAGACATTAGAAATTATTATGCTTAATAAATCAATCAAAAAAGAAAATTTGGAAAACCCAGTTGACATAAGAAACACTGACGGTTCTGGTTGGTTGTATTCTGATATTGTAAAAGACCATTTTTTCAACCCGCGCAATTTTATGCAATATGGTGAGGAAGAAAAGTTTAAGTTTAATGGTCTGGGCCGAGTTGGTTCACCAGCTTGTGGTGATGAAATGGTGTTGTGGATTTTGGTAGATGAAAAAAGTGAAAAAATTATTGATTGCCGTTGGCGTACTTTTGGTTGTGGTTCAGCGATTGCTTCTACTAGTGTTTTAAGCGAAATGATTATTGAAAATGACGGAATGAAACTAGAGGAGGCTTTGAAAATCAAGCCTCAAGACATTTTAGAGCGTTTAGGTGGTTTGCCAGCGAGAAAGGTACATTGTTCGGTTTTGGGGGATAAGGCCCTTCAAGAGGCAATTAATGACTATTTTAGGCAAACTGGACAACACAATCGCATAATTACAGCGGGTAAAAAGGTTATTGACAAAGTTTTAAATATTACGGATAATGACATTGAAGAAGCAGTTTTGGAAGGGGCACGGACTTTGGAAGATTTACAAAAAAAATTAAAAGTTGGTGTTGGTGATCCAGAAGCCATTCCTCAAATTGAAGAATTATTAAAATTTTATTTTGAAAAATATTATGAAGTGTAAAGTAGACAAAGACCTGTGTATTGGCTGTGCCACTTGTACAATTTTGGCTGCCAATAGTTTTAAAATGAATGACGACAACAAAGCTGTGGAAATTAATCCTCCAGGTGATGACGCCGAAGCTTTAAAAGATGCCAAAGATAATTGTCCGGTTGCTGCCATTACTATAGAAGAATAAACAACAAAAACAGCTTGCAAAAAAGCTGTTTTTTTGTTAAGCTTATTATATGGAAAATATTGGAAAACTTTATATTGTTGCCACCCCAATTGGCAATTTAGGCGACATTACTTTACGCGCTTTGGAAACATTAAAAAGTGTTGATTTTGTTTTGTGTGAAGATACCAGAGTTACCCAAAATTTACTAAATCATTTTGCTATTAAAACAAAAAGTATTTCCTACCACCAACATAGCGGTGTAGAAAAAATAAGTGAAATTATTAAATTATTAGAGACCGGTAAAAATTTAGCTCTTGTAACCGATGCTGGCACTCCCGGTATCTCTGATCCTGGGAATTATTTGATAGCTGAAATTGTCAAAAAATGTCATGCTGAATTTATTTCAGCATCTCAGGGGATCCTGAAACCAGTTCAGGATGACAGTATTGTACCAATCCCAGGTGCTTCGGCAGTCATTACTGCTTTATCAATTTCTGGTTTTTCAACAGATAAATTTTTATTTCTGGGTTTTCCGCCACATAAAAAGGGTCGCAAGACGTTTTTTGAAGAATTAGCAAAAGTAGAACACACAGTTTGTTTTTATGAATCAAATCATCGAATTAAAAAATGTTTAGGAGAATTAGCCGACGTTTTGGAAGAAGATAGACAAATGTGCGTGTGCCGTGAATTAACAAAAAAATTTGAAACTATTTATCGTGGAACAATAAAAGAAATATTAACAAAAAATATTTCCGAAAAAGGCGAATTTGTAATAGTAATTAGTAATTAATATGAAAAATTTTTATTTAACAACTACACTTCCATATGTAAATGCCGAACCTCACATTGGTTTTGCTTTGGAAATTATTCAAGCTGATGTAATTGCTCGTTATCATAAGTTGCTAGGTGAAGAAGTAATTTTTAATACTGGTACTGATGAGCATGGTTTAAAAATATATCGTAAAGCAATAGAACTGGGTGTTGAACTACAAAAATATTGCGACGAATATGCTGCCAAGTTCGATGCTTTAAAGCAAGCCTTAAATTTAAGTTATACTCATTTTATTCGTACTACCGACCCACATCATCTCAAAGCTGCTCAGGAATTTTGGTTACGTTGTGAAAAAAATGGTGATATTTATAAAAAGAATTATAAAGTAAAATATTGTGTAGGTTGTGAATTAGAAAAAACTGATTCCGAATTGGTAGACGATAAATGTCCAGTGCATCCAAATTTAAATATTGAATTAATTGAAGAAGAAAATTATTTTTTTAAATTTTCTAAATTTCAAAAGCCATTACTGGAACTTTATAAAAAGAATCCAAAATTTGTTATTCCAGCCAATCGTCAATTAGAAATAAAAAACTTTGTGGAAAAAGGTTTGGAAGATTTTAGTATTTCTAGATTAAAAGAAAAAATGCCTTGGGGTATTCCAGTGCCAAATGATGCTGATCATGTAATGTACGTTTGGTTTGATGCTCTTATAAACTATATATCTACATTAGGTTGGCCAGAAGATGAAAATAATTTTAATAATTTTTGGCCAGGAATTCAAGTAGCCGGAAAAGATAATTTACGCCAACAATCGGCAATGTGGCAAGCAATGCTGTTGTCTGCAGGGTTGCCAACGTCAAAACAGATATTTATTCATGGTTTTATTACCTCCGAAGGACAAAAAATGAGTAAGAGTTTCGGTAATGTTGTTGAACCTTATAAAATTGTAGATAAATATGGCACTGATGCCACGCGTTATTTCTTGCTTGGTGGTTTGCCTTCATATGAAGATGGTGATTTTTCTATTGAACGTTTTGAAGAATTTTATACTGCTCATCTTGTAAATGGAGTAGGGAATTTATCAAGTCGAATTTTGACGATGATTGAAAAATATTCAGAATCAAAAATACCAGCTCAAATAGCAGATAACAAATATCAGTTAACAGAATTTTGGGCAAGTTATGATAAATTTATTAATGAATATAGATTTGAATCAATTGTTGAATTGGTGAATAGTCTTGTTGGCCAACTTGATGGAATGATTTCAACAGAAAAACCATGGGAAAAAGCGAAAAAAGGTGAAGATATTTCTGGTTTACTTTATCAACTAGCTGAAGGTTTGCGTCATATTGCTGTAGCACTTTTACCAATTATTCCCGAAACTGCAGAAAAGATTTTAAAACAATTAGGCACAGAAGATACTTCGCGCGACTGGGGAAAATTAGAAGAAGGTGGTATAATAAAAAAAGGCGTGATACTTTTCCCAAGACTGGAAAAATAATTTTCATTTTACAATTTACAATTTTCAATAAATTATCAATTTTCAATTACCAATTTGGAAATTGTTTCATTGAAAATTTATTGTAAATTGATTATTGATAATTGTAAATTTTATTTTTTAATTTTTTATGTTATGAGTTTATTCGACATAATATTATTAATCATCATTGGTGGTTTTACCATGTTTGGTTTTTGGTTTGGTTTGATTCACACTCTTGGTTCACTCTTGGGTACAGTGTTTGGGGCTTATTTGGCTGCCAGATTTTATGAACCAATGGCTGGGTGGCTGATGAATATTACCGGTTGGGGTGGTAATATTTCCAAAGTTTTAATGTTTATTATCGCCTTTATAATTATCAACCGTTTGGTTGGTTTTGCTTTTTGGATTGTGGAAAAAATTACCAATGTTATTACTTATCTACCATTTATTCAAGGAATTAATAGACTTCTTGGCATGATTTTGGGTTTGGCCGAAGGTTTAATTACTTTGGGTTTAATTTTTTATTTTATTGAACGTTTTCCTCTTTCCGATACTTTTATGCAATGGATGGCTAATTCGGTAGTAGTACCATACACACTCTCTATTGCCGCTGTTTTAATTCCACTACTCCCTGAAGCCTTAAAAATGCTAAAATCTACAGTGGATTATGTAGAGCATACGCTGATTAAATTGTAAAACAAAGCTCCGTTCGCGGAGCTTTTAAAATTATGAGGAAATATTTACTAATGTTTATTTTATTATTTATTACTGGTTGTACCGGTGTTTCTTTAGTTAACGAACAAAACACAACAACAAATAATAAAATAAATTATCAATACAGCAAACCTTGGGATAAAGAATTGTTTGATAATTTTTATAAAAATAAATTATCACCAACCTCAACTTTACCAAGTATTAAAGGTGGAATTATTCCTCATCATTTATTGGCAGGTAACTATATTGCCAGTTTTTTGGCTACCTTGGAAAAACAAAAACCCAGTGTCGTAGTTCTAATTGGTCCTAATCATTTTAGCGAAGGTCGGGGACAAGTAATTTCTTCAGTTTGGGATTGGCAAACTCCTTATGGTGTTTTGAAAACAAATGAAGAATTATTGAATAAATTGCACGACGAAAAATTTATAACTTTTGAAAATAATGTTTTTAAAACCGAACATAGTATTAATGGACCAATAGCATTAATTAAAAAAATTCTACCCAAGACAACTATTATACCGCTTATTTTAAAAAATAATTTAAGCAACAAAGAATTGGATAATTTATCAATCAAATTAAAAGAAATTTTACCGGCTGACGCAGTAATTATTTCTTCCATAGATTTTTCACATTATCAAACATTAAACGCGGCTAATCTCCATGATGAATTTAGCGAAAGTGTAATCGCTAGTTTTGATTATACACGATTAAAAACTTTGGAAATTGATTCTGTACCTTCGTTATATGTGCTTTTAAAATTAATGGATAGTTATGGTACTAAGAAAATTGTTCAGGCTTGGCACAGTAATAGTGCCGAAATTACTGGTCAACCAGATTTAGCACAATCTACTAGTTATTATTTACCACTATTTGGTAAAGGAGAAGCGAATACAGAAAAAGTTGCTAGTTTGTTATTTTTTGGCGACATGATGTTGGATAGGAACGTGGCCAAAAGAATAAGTGAAAATGGAGCAGATTATATTTTTACAAAATTAGCTGGTGAAGAAAATCGCTTTTTAAAAGGCGTGGATATTATTCATGCAAATTTGGAGGGGCCATTTGCCAATTATCGTCGACCCACGACCAAAGAAATTGCTTTTCAATTTAATCCGGAATTAATAAGTACTTTGAAAAAATATAATTTTAATTTGTTTTCAGTTGCCAATAATCATACTTTGGATATGGGTAGTGCCGGTTTGGCAGAATCAAAAGAAAATTTAACTAATGCTGGTTTGGAATTTTATGGTGATGGCTATGATATTGGACAGGATGCAACTCTTTTTAAAGAAATTGGAGGAGTTAAAATTGGTTTTGTGGGTTTCAATGACACCTATTTCCCACTGAGCGAAGAAAAAATTATTAATAAAATTAAATTAGCCAAAGCCCAAAGTGACCTGGTAGTGGTAAATATTCACTGGGGATCAGAATATAAAGTTTTAAAATCCAATCAACGCCAACAATCTTTGGCGCATTTAATGATTGATAACGGGGCTGATATAATTATTGGTCATCACCCACATGTAGTACAAGAGATGGAGATTTATAAAGATAAACCCATATTTTATTCTTTGGGAAATTTTGTTTTTGATCAGTATTTTTCCCAAGAAACCCAAGAAGAAATGGGTGTCGGTTTAGTCTGTCATTGCGAGGACGAAGGACAAAGCAATCCCAATGATGTAAAAATAAGTCAGTGTCAGAAAAAATCTTTATCAATTTATGTCTTTCCTTTACAAAGTGTTAACAGCCAAATCAGTCAAATGCCACCTGAAAATGGCAAAATTTGGTTTAAAAATTTTGTTGACAGTAGTCGTTTGAACGGCTATAATTTTGATACTAATAAACATTTAAATTTAATTTATGAAAAATAAAATTCTCTTGGTGGCATCTCTGCTTAGTGTTGCTTTAGTGTTTTCTGGTTGCCAATTTACTGACAATTTTAAAACTTTTTTTGCCAAAAAAGAAGCACCTGTGGTGGTAATACCTAACGATCCAAACACTAACTCTATCAATGAAGTAGCTGGTGAAAGTACTGAAATGGAAGTAGTAGAAGCTGTTTGGAGTGGTAAAGCAGAAAAAGTTTCTCTTGAAGAAACTAATACCTTATTAAATAAATTATATCCCAACTATCAAAAAACTGTTGAGTGGGTTAATAACTACAAAAAACTTTGTAGTAAAAATTTAAAAAATGAAATTTGTTCGCAAGCAGTTTCTCCAGATTCAATGACTAACCCAGAAATAGTTTTGTATAAAGTTGGTAAAACGAAAGTTGGTAATTTTGATATTTATTACCTAACAGTACCAATTTTACCAATCATGGAAATGGGAACTCCCCAACAAAGTTGGCTGGCATATTTTGACAGTGTAAATAACAAAATGGTTGGTTTGCAGGCAAATAAAGAAATGGCCTTCAGTTACCCAACTTATGGAATTGATACTTTACCAAATTACGTAACAGGACCAAACAATTTCAATTTAGGTCCAGAATATAAAAATGTGGAAATTTTTTCAGAAAATAAATTTTTAAGTTTACAAACAGAATTTTTAACTTTAGACGAGACTACCATCGAATTACCTGGGGGCAATGTAAAGTTGACTCCCCTTGGTTTTTATAAGACAGGCTGGTCTAGTTGGTCAAATATTGAAATGCTGGGTGATTTTGGTTTAGATGATCCTTTGATTGGAAAAACTTACGAAGATAAAATAAATTCTTCAACTGATTTTATGGATGGTAAAATTTTACCAGGATTAAAATATCAAAATGGTTGTTTTTATCGAGTTTTGACAAATGGTTCATTATTTTTTTATAAAGTCCAACCTTATTTCTTTAAACAAACATTGGAATCAATGGCATTGCAAACATACCCAGAAAGTTTTGTGGCAACAATTGAATGGAAAAATAAAAGTAATGAAAAAGATTTTTACTTTGCTTATGGCGAGTTAGGTGGTTGTGGATCTATTGTTTTTAACTGTAAAGAAATAGTAAATAATAAACCGTGGTTTAGTGAAAATGACTTGGTAGAAATTGGTAAAACTGCGAGCGCAGAAAAAGTTTATGAATTAAAAAACAAAAAGGATAATGAGTTCTACAAAGAATTTTTTCAAAATTACGGATCTGTAGTTTATGATAATTATGGAGAGTCTGAAAAAATACCCGAGGCAACTCGTTATGCTAACTTTCTAAGTGATCAGCCAGTATTTTTTTGGAAAGATAACTGGGGAAATTGGCGTGTTTATCAAAAAATTAAATATAGGCCAATGGCAGAATGTGGTAAGCCAGTAATTTATTTATATCCAGAAGAAACTACTGATGTAAGCGTAAAAGTAGCACCAACTGGTGGATTAACGATTACCGAACCAATGTATAATAATGGTTGGTTGGTAAAAGCCACACCAAATAGTGAATTGTTTAATTATGCTAACCAAACTAATTATCCTTATTTATTTTGGGAAGGTAAAGCTAATGATTTTGTAACTCCAGATTATGGCTATGTAATTAAACGTGAACAAGTTGCAATGAAAATGAAGGAAATCCTTGGTAAATTGGGTTTGAACACTAAAGAAACTGCTGATTTTCTAGAATTTTGGCAACCAAAGTTGGAAGTAAAACCATATGTGTTTGTAACCTTTGTACCACAAAGAGAGTTTGATAAAATGGCACCTCTAACAATTTCACCAAAACCGGATAAAGTTATTCGTGTGTTTATGGATTATGAACCATTAGAAAAATTTATTAATGTTCCTGAGCCACAATTTAGCACTCCAATACGCACTGGGTTTACGGTTGTGGAATGGGGTGGTAGGTTGCACTAATTATGATGATTGACACTCACTGTCATATACAATTCAATTCATATAAAGACGATTATGAAGAAGTAATAAAAAGATGCACTGAAAAGGGTATGATTTTGAATTGTGTGGGTTCACAAATTGATACTAGTAGACGAGCAGTAGAGTATGCGGAAAAGTATGAAAATATTTATGCCACCATTGGGCTTCACCCCGTGCATTTGTTTTCCAGTGAAGTAGATGAAGAAGAAACAAAATTTAAAACGCGTGAAGAAAAGTTTGATTATGAAGAATATAAAAAATTAGCAGAACACCCCAAAGTGATTGGCATAGGGGAGTGTGGCTTAGAATTATTTCATCTTCCAAAAGATGCTAACAAAGATGAAATTTTGGCAAAACAAAAAGAAGGATTTTTGTTACAATACAAATTGGCACAAGAATTAGCCTTGCCAATGGTAATTCATGTACGTGATGCTTATGATGAAATGGTAGAGTTTCTAACTGTCATTGCGAGGAGGTCAACAGCCGACGAAGCAATCCCCAGTCAGAATGGGATTGCCACACCTCGTTCGGGCGAGGTTCGCAATGACATTTGTGGAGTAGTGCATTGTTACTCTGGTAATTGGGCTCAGGCCTCTAAATTCATTGATTTAGGCCTGTACCTAGGCTTTACTGGGATTCTAACCTATCCAACAAGAAAAACCAACCCAAAGCCTACAGAAGACCTTGTAGAGGTAGTTAAAAATTGTCCTATAGAGCGAATTTTAATCGAAACAGACGCTCCTTATCTAGCACCGCAGAAATATCGTGGACAGCGTTGCGAGCCATGGATGGTAGAAGAAGTTGCTGTAAAAATAGCAGAAATAAAGGGAATAAGTGTAGAAGAAGTTCGAGAACAAACAGTAAAAAATGCTTTGAAATTGTTTAAAAAATTAGATATTTGGCATTTTCATACTTGTCCCCAAGCAAATCTAAAAATCCCCTTGACCAAAGAGGGGTTTTTTAGTAAAATATGTGCGTTCTTCAATAAACAATATTCAAGAAGTATATGGCTCTTTTACCTACTGATTCCAAGGATCGTCAATATATGTTACTTGGTTTGCGCATTGCTGGTGATTTTGGTGCTACAATTGCTGTTCCAATTGTTCTTTTTGTAATAATTGGCCAGTGGTTAGAAGGTAAATACGGTTATGCGCCTTGGTTTACAATTAGTGCTTTCCTTTTAGCAGCTGTTTTGTCTGGAATTAGTATTTATAAAAAAGCAAAAAAATACGGCGAAGAATATAAAAATTTTGATAAAAAGTAATTTATGTCCGGAACGATTCACATACCAACATTAGCCCCAGACGTACTATTTCAAATTGGTAATTTTAACATTACCAATACTATGATTAATGTTTGGTTGGCAATGCTAATTTTTTTGGTCTTGGGAATTTTAATTAAAAGAAAAGTTAGTTTGCGCCCGGGAAAATTACAAAATATTTGCGAATTTTTTTTAGAAAGTGTTTTAAGTTATTTTGATCAAGTAACAGGAGATAGAAAAAAGACAATACGTTTTCTGCCAGTTGTCGGTTCTATCTTCTTTTTTATTTTGTTGTCTAATTGGTTAGGACTTTTGCCTGGTACTGGTAGTATTACTTGGGGTCATAAAATGTTGCTTCGCCCTGCTAATACTGATTTAAATTTAACAGTAGCTATGGCGTTAGTATCGGTTATTGCTTCGCATGTCTATGCCTTTATTGCGCTTGGTGTTTTTACACATTTGGGAAAGTTTATTCAAATAAAAAATTTGTTCAAGAGTATAAAAAAAGGACCGATTGCTATTTTTACGGCGATTATTGAATTTGCAGTTGGACTTATAGAAATTATTTCCGAATTGGCCAAAGTTTTGTCCTTATCATTGCGGTTGTTTGGAAATATTTTTGCAGGTGAGGTTTTGATTTCAGTTATTTCGGCATTAATTGCTGCTTTGGTGCCAACTCCGTTTATGCTTTTAGAATTATTGGTTGGTTTGATTCAAGCAGCTGTGTTTGCTATGTTAACGATTGTGTACTTAACGGTTGCTACGAGCGCCCCTCATGGAGCAGAGGAACACTAAAATAATTAATTAATGTTGTTTTGATTAACGAGATTAAAAAACTAATTTCCTCTCGCTTAATTAAGACATAAATAATAAAAATATGGAACATGCCTCAATTGTGGTATTGGCCAAAGCCTTTACTATGGGTATCGGTGGTATGATGCCAGCCTTGGCTATCGGTAAATTAGTAGCCAAAGCTATGGAATCAATCGGTCGTAACCCAGAATCAGCTGGTAAATTATTTGTGCCAATGTTACTTGGCGCTGCGTTTGCCGAAGCGATTGCTATCTACGCTCTTGTAGTAGTATTCACTTTAAAGTAAAATGTTTCGACCCAATGGACTGAATGGTCTGTTGGGATGGGAACGTTTTAAATTTACAATTACTCAATTTACAGTTTTCAATAAATTTACAATTACTCAATTTTCAAATTGATAAATTGTAGGATTGAAAATTTATTGTAAATTGAAAATTAAAAATTGAAAATTATGAATATCATTGAAATAGCTAACGCCTCTACTGAAGAAACTGTAGTAGAGCATACAACAACACCAAATAACGAGAGTGTCGCTGCATCTCTAGGCTTAAATGGCCAGTTATTTGTTTTCCAATTAATTAATTTTGCGATAGTCGCAGGAATTGTTTGGTTTTTAATTTTAAAGCCTTTAACTTCAAAATTAGAGGAACGAAAAAATATTATTGATGAAAGTCTTGAGAAAGCAAAAGAAGTAGAAGCTAATTTAATAATGAGTAATGAAAAATTTACTGAAAAAATTAGCGAAGCCAAAGCTGAAGGTAATAAAATTATTACCAAAGCAACTACCGATGCTGAAGAATTGGCAGTTTCTATGAAAGCCAAAGCCAAGGTTGAAATTGAAAATTTAGTAGAACAAGCAAGAGGAAAAATTAAGGATGAAAAAGAAGAAGTAATGCAGGGTATTAAAAAAGAAACTGCTAGTTTAATTATGGCTGTGGTAGAGAAAGTTTTAAATGAAAAATTAACCGATAAAAAAGATCAGCAATTGATTGAAGAATCATTAAAAAATTTGCATAAATAATTTGTCCCCACAAGGGAGGGAAACAGAATGTATGAAAAAGAAATTAAGTACAAAACAATTCGCCGTAGCCCTTTACGAAATTACCGAGGGATTAAAAAGTGAAAAATTGGATGAGGCCTTGCGTCAATTTGTTTTGTTGCTAATAAAATATCACAAATTAAAACAAGGTGCACGAATCATTGTTGAATTTGAAAAATATGCTAAAAAGAAAGCTGGTATTGTAGAAATAGAAATTACCTCAGCCCGAAAATTATCTGGTACTACTCTAAATCATATTAAAAAAATATTTGGCGAGCATATTGAATCAGTGGAAAATATTGACGAAGCGCTTTTGGGTGGAATGAAAGTTAAAACCGAAGATAAAATTTTGGATGCAAGTTTAAAAACACAGTTAAATAATTTTAAAAATAGTTTGATTTAATAATATGGCGGGAAAACCAAAACAAACAGATTACTCAGAAAGAATGAAATGGGCATTAAATTTTTCGCAACAGCTGTATGATTTAGAGTCTGGTACTAAAATTGCAGTTGATACTGGATATATTACTTTTGATGAATTAGTAATTACGACCTTCATTAATGATTTATGTAATGAACATGATCCCTATCCTGTGGCATCTGAACAGAAAAAAATATTTGGATTAGTTGCTCAATTATATTCTAAAACAGAAGATAAAATTTTGGAAATTTGGGAGAGAAGAAACTTGATTCCTAGAGCCGCTGAAACTGTTGAACAATTTAAACAGATGTTGGAAAAGAACCGTGAATTTATGGAAGGAAGAAAACAGGGTAGAGTAATTTTTAAATAAAATTGTTATATTATTTTTATTAATCATTTGATATGTCAACAAATACTATAGTAAACGAACTAAAAAAACACATTGCCGCTTTTGAAAAAACTGTCCAAGTAGAAGAAATTGGCACAGTAATTGAAGTCGGTGATGGCATTGCCCGCATGTCTGGCCTAACCAAGTGTCAATATCAAGAAATGTTGGAATTTACTGGTGGGGTATTTGGTGTGGCCTTAAATTTGGAAGAAGAAACTGTAGGTGCGGTTATTTTGGGTGATTACAAACAAATTAAAGAAGGTGATAGTGTAAAACGCACTGGCCGTATTTTGTCGGTACCAGTTGGTAAAAATGTGATAGGCAGAGTAGTAAATGCTTTGGGACAACCAATCGATGGAAAGGGCGATATTAAGTCAGACAAATTTTATCCAGTAGAAAAAATTGCTCCCGGCGTAATGACTCGCGAAGGTGTACACGAACCAGTACAAACTGGTATTAAAGCAATTGATGCCATGATCCCAATTGGGCGTGGACAACGCGAACTTATTATTGGTGATCGTCAAACTGGTAAAACTGCAATTGCGATTGATGCAATTATTAATCAAAAAGGCCAAGACATGAAATGTATTTATGTGGCGATTGGCCAAAAAGAATCCAAAGTTGCTAGAATCGTAGCCAAATTACAAGAAGCTGGAGCTATGGAATATACCACTGTCGTGGTAGCTGGTGCTTCGGATCCTGCTTCAATGTCTCTTTTTGCTCCTTATGCTGGAGTAGCCATGGCTGAATATTTCGCTGATCAAGGTGAAGATGTTTTGATTATTTATGATGATTTAACTAAACAAGCTTGGGCTTATCGTGAAATTTCCTTACTCCTTCGTCGTCCACCAGGACGTGAAGCTTATCCCGGTGATGTATTTTATTTACATTCTCGTTTACTTGAACGCGCTTGTAAATTAAATGAAAAATACGGTGGCGGTTCAATTACTGCATTACCAATTATCGAAACTCAAGCAGGGGATGTAACTGCTTATATTCCTACCAATGTAATTTCAATTACTGATGGACAAATTTTCTTGGAAACCGATTTATTCTATCGTGGTATTCGTCCAGCTTTAAATGTAGGTATTTCTGTATCTCGTGTAGGTGGTTCTGCACAAATCAAGCCAATGAAGAAAGTTGCTGGTAAATTAAAATTAGCCATGGCACAATTTCGTGAATTAGAAGCATTCTCTGCCTTATCATCCGACCTAGATGTCGACACCAAGCGCCAGATTGACTTGGGTCAACGTATGACAGAGCTTTTAAAACAGCCACAATATTCACCAATGGCAGTAGAAGACCAAGTGGCGGTAATTTATGCAGTATCTAACGAATTCTTTAATAAATTTTCTGTTAAAGAAATCAAAGACACAGAAAAGAAATTTTTGGAATTTTTGCATAAAAGCAAAAAAGCTTTGTTGGACAAAATTGCCAAAGGTGATTGGGAAGAAGACACAGAAAAAGAATTAAAAGAAGCTTGTTTGGAGTTCGCCAAGTAATTGTCATGCTGAATTTATTTCAGCATCTCTTCGATAGATTACTTTTTGCTAAAATAATTAAATTAAGAAAGATCCTGAAACGAGTTCAGGATGACAGACAATATGCCCGTAAATACCAAAGCAATTAAAAGAAGAATTAAATCTGTTAGCTCGACCAAAAAAATTACCCGAGCTATGGAAATGATTTCCGCAGTAAAAATGCGTAAAGCTATTGAAGCAGCAATTAATACTCGTACTTATGCTACTTTGGCTTGGGATTTGCTCGTAAAATTAGCTAAAGTTAAAAAAGATAATTTAGTTCTTTTGGAAGTTCGTCCTGTAAAAAAGTTATTAGTAATTTTAATAACTTCTAATCGCGGACTTTGTGGTAGTTTCAATGCTAATATTATTAAAAAAACTGCTGCTCAGTTGGCTGATCCTAAGAATATTAGTCGTCAAAGAGTAGAAAATGGCCATTTAGAGCCAGCAAATATTGTAGAAGTGGATGTTGTAGGTGTGGGTAAAAAAGGTGCTGATTTCGCCAAAAAAATGGGTTATAATTTGATTGCTAGTTTTTCCGATTTTTCTGATACCTTAAAATTAAACGATGTTTTACCAATTTGTAAAATGGTGATTGATGAGTATAGTAAAAAAAATTATGACAAAGTTGTGGTGGCCTACACCGATTTCAAATCCACCGTTAATCAAGTAGCCAAGCTACGTCAAGTTTTGCCAATTTCCGAACTTGATTTAGAAAAGATGATTACCGATCTAGGTACAGAAATTGCCGAAAAAAATAAAATTACCGAACTTGAACTAGATAATTATATTTTTGAACCAACACAAGATGATGTTTTGGAAATTATTTTACCACGTTTGGTAGAAACACAGATTTATCAAGCAACATTAGAATCTGCAGCTTCCGAACATAGCGCTCGCATGATCGCTATGAGAAATGCTAGTGATGCTGCTTCCGACATGATTAAAGAATTAACCTTAACATTTAATAAAGCACGTCAAGCTGGCATTACACAAGAAATTGCTGAAATTGCTGGTGGGGCAGCAGCTTTAGAATAATTTTTATAAAAAATTAATAATTTATTATTTATGTCAACACAAAATAAGGGAGTAGTTTCACAAATTATCGGTGTAGTAGTAGATGTAAATTTTCCCGAGAATTTACCAGAAATTTATTCTGCTCTAGAAACAAAAATGCCAGATGGTAAAACTTTAGTATTAGAAGTTTCTCAACATTTGGGAGGAAATACTGTACGTACCATTGCCATGAGTACTACTGACGGTCTACAGCGTGGCAATGAAGTATTAGATACCGGAGCGCCAATTTCTGTGCCAGTTGGTCCCGAGACCTTGGGTCGTATGTACGATGTAGTAGGCAATCCTATTGATGAGAAAGGTCCTTCAAAAACTACCAAAAAATACCCAATTCACAGGCCCGCTCCAAGTTTTAAAGATCAATCCACCAAAGCCGAGGTTTTGGAAACTGGTATCAAAGTTGTTGATTTGTTTTGTCCATTTTTAAAAGGTGGAAAAGTTGGATTGTTTGGTGGCGCGGGCGTTGGTAAAACTGTAGTTATTCAAGAACTTATTCGTAATATTGCTCAAGAACATGGTGGCTATTCAATGTTTGCTGGTGTTGGTGAACGTACTCGTGAAGGTAATGATTTGTACAAAGAAATGAAAGATTCTGGGGTACTTGAAAAAACTGCTTTAGTTTTTGGACAAATGAATGAACCACCAGGGGCCCGTGCTCGTGTAGCTCTTACTGCTTTGGCCATGGCAGAATACTTTCGTGATGAAGAAGGCAAAGATTTATTATTATTTATTGATAATATTTTCCGTTTTACTCAAGCTGGTTCCGAAGTGTCCGCCTTGCTTGGTCGTATGCCATCGGCTGTTGGCTACCAGCCAACATTGGCTACAGAAATGGGACAATTGCAAGAACGCATTACTTCTACTTCAAAAGGTTCAATTACTTCAGTACAGGCAGTTTATGTGCCAGCTGATGATTTAACCGATCCAGCTCCAGCAACCACATTTGCTCACTTGGATTCTACAGTTGTATTATCTCGTTCATTGTCGGAACTTGGTATTTATCCTGCAGTAGATCCACTAGATTCTTCTTCCACAATTTTGGATCCTATAATTTTGGGTGAAGAACATTATAATACTGCTCGCGAGGTACAAAGAGTATTACAAAAATACAAAGACTTACAAGATATTATTGCTATTCTTGGTATGGAAGAATTATCTGATGAAGATAAATTAACTGTGTCTCGAGCCAGAAAATTACAAAAGTTTTTGTCTCAACCATTCCATGTAGCCGAACAATTTACTGGTCGTGAAGGTAAGTATGTAAAATTATCCGATACTATTCGTGGTTTTAAAGAAATCCTTGAAGGTAAACACGATGACAAACCAGAGCAAGCTTTTTATATGAAGGGTAGTATAGATGAAGTTACTCTATAATTATGAATACGTTAAAGTTCAAAATTGCCACACCAGAAAAAGTCGTTTATGAAAACGAAATTTTTCAGGTTTCTATTCCTACTACTACCGGAGAAATTACCATACTACCTAATCATTCACCCCTCGTTTCTATTTTGCAAGCAGGTGAATTAAGATTTAAAGACAATGAAGGCGAACATTTAATGGCTGTTTCTGGTGGATTTTTGGAAATTCGCGCCAATAATGAATTAATAATTTTGGCAGATAACGCCGAACGTGCTGAACATATTGATATTGACCGTGCTGAAGAAGCTCGAAATAGGGCTGAAGAACAAATGAAAGCTGTTAAAACTGGAGAGGATATTGATTATGCTAAGTTACAGGCAATAATAGAGAGAGAAGTGAATAGAATGAGAGTTGGTAAAAAATATAAAAATATAAAAATTAACAGTTGACACCTTTTTTAGAGTATTTTATAATATAATTATTAATTATAATTTTTAATTTATAGTATGGCAGATTGCCCACAATGTGGTATGCCCATGGACGAAGATATTTCTTGTCCAAAGTGCGATGCTTGCGATCAGTGTTGTAAATGTTTTGAAGGAGAAGAAACCTTGGAAGAAAATGAATAAAATTCAAAACCCGTTTTTTAGGCGGGTTTTGTTATCCACAGTTTAAGTGGTCTTGACAGTTTTCATACTAAATTAGTATACTATACTTAGTTTAAGTCACTTTTTAATTATAATTATATGTGTGGTGGATGTTCTTGCTAAATTAGCCAAAAATATCCCGACTAAGTCGGGATATTTTTTTATTGCCTTTTTTATACTTGGATGCTAGAATAGTGTACATATACAAGCTAAAAGAGAGCATGAAAGATCTGAATTTAGAACAAAAACAAGCAGTAGAATACACCTCTGGTCCGCTTTTGATTGTCGCCGGAGCTGGTACTGGTAAAACTACAGTAATCACCCAAAAGATTACTTTTTTGGTTAAGCAAAATTTGGCCAAACCCGAAGAAATTTTGGCTTTAACTTTTACAGAAAAGGCAGCCGGGGAGATGCAGGAGCGCGTGGATCAACTATTGGATTTGGGTTATTCAGACATGCAGATTTCAACTTTTCATGCTTTTTGTCAAAAACTTTTAGAATTTCATGGGCTAGACATTGGCTTGTCAAATCAATTTAAATTATTAACTCCCACTGATGCTTGGCTCTTGGTACGTAAAAATTTAGATAAATTTAATTTGGATTATTATCGACCCCTGGGTAATCCTACGCGCCATATCCATGAATTAATTAAACATTTTTCTAAGTGTAAGGATGAATTAATTACGCCAGCAGAATATTTAAAATATGCGGAAGAAGTGAGTTTGGATGATGATGCCGACCCCACCCCATCCTCCCCTACAAGGGGAGGGGAACGTAAGCGTCTCACTGAAATAGCTAATGCTTATCATACTTATAATCAACTTTTGCTGGATAATAATTGTCTGGACTTTGGTGATCTAATTTTTTATGGCCTTAAATTGTTAAAAGAACGGCCAAATATTTTAAAATTATTGCAAAATAAATATAAATATATTTTGGTTGACGAGTTTCAAGATGTTAATTATGCACAGTATGAATTGGTAAAATTGTTTACGACTAATGGAAATCAGTTAACAGTTGTGGGAGACGATGACCAGTCAATTTACGCCTTCCGCGGAGCATCGGTTTCCAATATCTTACGTTTTAAAGATGATTTTCCTAATGCCAAAGAAATTGTTTTAACAGAAAATTATCGTTCAGGCCAAGAAATATTAGATTTAGCCTATAAATCAATACAAAATAATAATCCCGATCGTCTAGAGATTAAATTAAATATCAATAAACAATTAAAGTCAGTAGTTAGTAGCCTGCCTGCCGGCGAGGCAGGTCTAAAGTCTGAAGTCGAATACAAGCATTTTAATACTTCAACTGAAGAAATTAATTTTGTAATTAATAAAATTTGTGAGATTTGTAAAGATGAATCTGTAGTTTTGTCAGATTTTGCAATTTTAATTCGCGCCAATAGTCAGGCCGAACCGTTTATTAATGCTTTTGAAAAAGTTGGTCTGCCTTATGAGTATCTGGCTTCGTCTGGATTATATCGCCAGCCATTAATTTTAGATTGTATTAACTTTTTAAAAGTATTGGACAACTATCACGAATCCAGTGCTATTTTTCGTTTATTACATTTACCTTTTTTAAAATTTAATCCAGATGATTTACAAAAAATAACCTATTTTTCTAAGAAAAAAAGCATTTCTTATTATGAAACTCTAAAACGTGGATTGGAAATTAATTTATCAAAAACAGGTATTGAAATAGTCAATAAATTGTTAAATATAATAAACAGTGGCACACAAATGGCCAAGGAAAAAAAACCTATAATAATTTTATTAGATTTTTTAGAACAAAGTGGTTATTTTAAATATCTTGCCTTGGAAGATGAACAAGGTAATAGAGAAATAATTAAACAAATTAAAGAGCTACGAAGTTTTTTTGAAGAAGTTAAACACTACGAAGAATCAGTGCCTCAAGCACGCGTGTCAGATTTTTTGGAACATTATAATTATATTTTAGAGTCTGGTGATGAAGGGCAAATGTTTAAAAATCTAGAAGAAACAGAAGCGATAAAAATTTTAACGATTCATTCTGCCAAGGGCTTAGAATTTAAATATGTTTTTGTTGTTAACTTGGTGGAAGAACGTTTTCCTAGTCGTAAACGTGGAGAAGCTATTGAATTGCCTGTATCATTAATTAAAGAAAATCTATCAGAAGTGGATTACCATGTTAATGAAGAAAGACGTTTATTTTATGTGGCCTGTACCAGAGCCAAAGAAAAATTATTTTTAACTAGCGCGGATGATTATGGTGGGGTGAGAAAGAAGAAAGTTAGTAGGTTTATTGATGAATTAAATTTAAGTATGGAAGCAAGGCAACAATATAACAATGTAACTATTGACACATTGCCACATTGTCACACTGTTGACAAAAAAGATATTAATCAGTCTAAAAGTACTACAATTTTATCTGACACCTTTTCCTACTCCCAAATCAATTCATATCTTCGCTGTCCTTATCAGTATAAATTAGCCCATGTATTAAAAATTCCTACCACAGGCAATGCTAGTTTTAGTTTTGGTTCAACTATACATAATACTTTACAAAAATTTTATAACCAGGTTATTGAATTAAATAGTATTAAACAAGATTCGTTGTTTGTTCAACATACTACAACTAAACAAGTTGGAGAAATAAAAGTTCCAACATTGGATAATTTACTAAAATTTTATAAAGATTCTTGGCAAGATGACTGGTATCAAAATAAACAACAACGAGAGGAATTTTACAAAAAAGGACATAAAATATTGGAAATATTTTATTCTTCAGAGCAAAAAAATGGCTGGACTGTGCCAGTTTTTCTAGAGAGCGGTTTTAAAATTAAAATAGGAGATTATTTTATAAATGGACGCATAGATCATATTGATAAATTATCGGCTGGTGCTTTAAAGATTATTGATTATAAAACCGGTAAAGCTAAAGAAAAAGTAGTTGGCGATGATAAAAATCAACTGCTAATTTATCAAATTGCCGCGGAAATTTTACCTGAATACAAAAATATTGGCCCAGTTAGTGAATTAACTTTTTATTATTTAGAAGAAAATCTTACAACGTCTTTTGTTGGCGACGATAAAGACAAAACAAAACTACAAGAAAAAATTATCAAAACAATTGGGGAAATAAACGATTCTAATTTTGTTGCCACACCCAGTGAACACATTTGTCAGCATTGTGATTTTAGAGACATTTGTCAGTTTAGACAATTATAAATAATCGTGCTAAAATAGCCTTATAACCAAATTTATGAAACAATTGAAAAATAATGCCTCAGTAAATGACGAATTGATACTTTTAGCCGAAACAATTTTAGCCGAAGTTTTGGGTTTAGAAAATGCTATTTTTGTAAAACCTTTGTTTTTAAAAAATCGTACTCTTACGGTTGCGTGCACAAAAGTTGATTTAGCCCCTAGTATTAGAGAAAAACAGCAAATAATTGTCGAGAAAATTAATGAAAAATTAGGTAAAAACGAAGTAGACAGAATTCGTTATTTGTTGTAAGATAATCTATGAATTTAAGGCAATATTTTATAACTATGCTCATTGGCACAATTTTGTGCTGGCTAGCTTGGAGTATAGTAATTATCAATGTAAATCCTGCTGTTGACAGCGGATTGGGTTTTTTCTTTTTCTATCTCAGTTTGGGATTAGCCTTGTTGGGAACAATCTCTCTGTTAATTTTTGTAATATATTATTTTTTTTCAAAAAAAGAATTACCTTTATTTCGTTTTGTAAAAAAAAGTTTTCAGACAGCATTGTTTTTAACTTTTTTATTAATTATAATTTTGTATTTACAAGGTAAAGGCTATTTAAGCTGGTGGAATATATTATTATTATTTATTATTGTTATTTTATTAGTTATTTTTAAAAAACTGAGTAAAACTTATGAAACAGAGCCAATTATTTACGAAAACAACCAAAAACATTCCTAAAGATGAACTGGCCAAAAATGCCGAACTTTTAATTCGTGCTGGTTTTATTCACAAAGAAATGGCAGGGGTTTATTCTCTTATGCCATTGGGTTTTAGGGTAATCAAAAATATTAAAAATATAGTTGCCGAAGAAATGGAAAAAATTGGTTCTGAAGAAATAATAATGTCTACTTTACAAAATAAAGAAATTTGGCAAAAAACCGACAGATGGGATGATGAAAAAGTGGATGTTTGGTTTAAATCACAATTAAAAAATGGTAACGAAGTAGGCTTTGGTTGGTCTCACGAGGAACCAATTACCGAAATGATGAAATCATTTATAGTTAGTTACAACGACTTACCAAGATTTGTACATCAATTTCAAAATAAATTAAGGAATGAAATAAGAGCAAAAAGTGGAATTATAAGATGTCGGGAATTTATTATGAAAGACATGTATGCTTTTTGTGCTACAGACGAAGAAAACATGAATTTTTATAATAAAACCACTGAGGCTTATCTAAAAGTCTTTAAAAGAGTAGGTTTAGGTGATATTACTTATGTAACTTCAGCATCGGGGGGGCTCTTTACCGATAAATTTAGTCATGAGTTTCAAACTATTTGTGAAACTGGTGAAGACATTATTTATATAAATAAAGAAAAAAATATTGCTGTTAACAAAGAAATTTACAACAAAGAAAATCTAGAAAAAATGAAAATGGAGATGAAAGATTTTGAGGAAAAGAAAACAGCCGAGGTAGGAAACATTTTTAATTTCGGCACTAATAAGTGCGAACAAATGGGTCTTTATTTTAATGATAAAGATGGAAGTAAAAAACCTGTATATTTAAGTTCCTATGGGATTGGTATTACTAGACTTATGGGAGTTTTGGTGGATGTTCACCATGATGATAAAGGTATAATTTGGCCAGGCGAAGTTGCTCCATTTGATTATCATCTTATTTCTTTGGCCAAAACTGATGAAGAAAAAAAAGAAGCAGAAAAAGTATACGAAAAATTAAAACAAATTGGCAAGGAAGTATTATTTGATGATAGAACAAATAAAACCGCTGGAGAAAAATTTGCTGACAGTGATTTAATAGGTATCCCTGTGCGTTTAATATTAAGCACTAAAACGTTGGAAGCTGGTGGTTTAGAAATTAAAAATAGAAATGAAAATGAAAGTAAAATAATTAAAATTGGTGAACTACTCCATTAAAATATGTTTTTAAATAATTTATTTAAAAAATTTAACAAAGAAATTGGAATTGATTTGGGTACTGCAAATACTTTGGTGTTTGTAAAAGACAAGGGAATTATAATCAATGAACCCTCGGTAGTAGCTATAAATACTCGCACCGAACAAATTTTGGCCGTTGGTAATGAAGCCAAGAGTATGTTGGGTAAAACTCCACCTCATATTACAGTTACCAAACCACTAACCAATGGTATTATTTCTGATTATGAAGTAACTGAAAAAATGCTTAAATATTTTTTGGATAAGGCCAATGAAGGAAATTATTCGTTTTTTAATCGGCCAAGAGTAATCATTTGTGTTCCTTTAGAAGTAACAGAGGTAGAAATTAAGGCTGTTGAAGATGCTACATTAGCAGCAGGTGCAGGAGAAGTGTTTGTTGTTCAGGAACCTATGGCAGCTGCTATTGGAGCACGCATGCCAATTCAAGATCCTGTGGGTAATATGATAGTTGATATTGGTGGAGGAAACTGTGAAGTAGCAGTAATTTCATTAAACGGTGTGGTAGCTTGGAAATCAATTATTATCGCTGGTGATGAAATGAATAGAAACATTACACAGTATGCACGTGAAGTATTCAATTTATTTATTGGAGAAACACAAGCAGAACAAATAAAAATTAAAATAGGTTCTGCTATTGATGATGGAAATCCAACAGAGTTTGCTATGCGTGGTCGCGATGTTGTTACTGGATTACCAAGAGAAATAATGGTGACCGACACTCATATTCGCGAAGCTTTATCTCGCTCAGTAAACAGTATTGTTGAATCTATAAAAATGACATTGGAAATTACCCCACCAGAACTTACCGCCGATATACATGAAAGAGGCTTACTTTTAACGGGAGGTGGTTCATTATTAAAAGGTTTGGACAGAGTCATTGCCGAATCAACAGAAATACCAGTTAGAATTGCTGATGATCCATTGAGCGCTGTGGTTAGAGGTACAGGAATACTTCTAGAAGAAAAAGAATTACTAAAAGAAATTGCTTTACCTTCGGCCAGAATTAGTAAAAAATAGTTTTTATGAAAAATAAATCTAAAACTTTTTTGGCTATAAGTGTTGTTATATTGTTAACAACATTTTTTCATTATATTGGTTTGTTAAAACCTTTGGAAAATTTAATTAGAAGTTTTATAAGTCCAGTATCCAAAGTAATGTATGATTTAAGTTTAGAAATAAAAGGACAAAATCAAAATTTTTCAACAGTAGAAGAATTAAAAAATGCTTATATAATTTCCGAGGAGAAATTATTAGAAAAAGAAATTTTTGACTCTCAAATTAAATTAGTCTCAGCCGAAAATGAGGAGTTACGCAAAGAACTTAATTTTCTTAAAAAGAATAGTTATCAAACATTGGGAGCAGATGTAATTGGTAAAAATATTGATTCATTGGGTAATACTATCATTATAAACAGAGGGGAAGATTCAAATTTAAAAGTTGGGCAATCAGTTGTTGTTAGTGAAGGAGTTTTGATTGGAAAAATAATTAAAGTAGAAAAAAGTAATTCTGTAATACGTCTTATAAATGATAATCAAAGTAAAATTGCTGCCACAATATTAAATGAAAATAAAAGCATTGGTTTAGTTGAGGGCGGTTATGGTATAAGTATTTATCTTAATTTTGTGCCCCAAACCGAAAAAATTATTATTGGTGATGTTGTCGTTACTTCGGGGTTAGAAACCAATATACCAAAAGGATTACTGTTGGGTAAAGTAGAGGCAGTTGAAAAGGAAGCTTATCAACCTTTTCAAAAAGCTATACTTACACCTTTTGTTGATTTAGAAAAAATTTTTGTTGTTAGTGTTATTTTAATATAACAAATATGCCCAGTTGGTTAAGATTTATTTTCATAATTTTGTTTATTGTTTTTATCACAAGTTTGCACGTTGGAGCTGTTTATCTTTTACCATACCCACTATCAAAAATGAATGTTTTATTTTCTTTTTTTATTATAATGTTATTATGGCAAAATTCTGGTAAAATTGTCTGGATGGTTTTTTTTTCACATTTTTTAATAGAACTTTTTACTGTCAGCCCTTTCGGTATAATATTGTTTTCTAGTGTAATCGCTTTTTTAATAAGTTATTGGCTGTACCAAAATGTGTTTACAAATCGATCATGGTATGCAGCTTTAGTTTTATCTGTTTTTACGTTATCTATATACAGAATTTTATATATAACATTATTATTTTTAGGTCAATTGTTGGGATGGCAAAACAACACACCATTACGTTTGGTTTTGGTAACTTCTTTTTGGGAATTATTAACTACAACCGGATTTTTAATAATTATTTACTTTATATTTTCTCGTTTTTCAAAAAAATTAAGTTCAGCTGTTGTAATTGAAAGTTCAATATATGGTAGATAAAAAATCATATTTTTTTGGTGAACCATTGTTTTCTGGTAAAAAATTAGAAGGTAAATTTAGAAATACATGGGTAGAAGAGTCTTTTTATTTTGAAAAGACTTTTGGTAAACAAAAAGAATTGGCTGGCACTACAAAAGAATATTTAGGAAATAACTTTACTAAAAATAAATATTTAATTAGTCTATTAACTATAATTGCTGTATTTTTTTTAATTCTTTTCCGATTAATTTATTTACAAGTCTTTTCTGGTTCCGACTATAGAATTTTAGCAGAAAATAATCGTCAAAGAATAATTCCTATTCCAGCTGAGAGGGGTTTAATCTACGATAGAAACAACATACCTCTTACAAAAAATATTCCAAATTTTGTTTTAACTCTTATTCCACAAACATTACCAAAAGACGAAAACAAAAAAAATGAAATTATTAACAAATTAGCAGAATTAACAGCTATACCAAATGATGAAATTAAAATGATTATTGAAGAGTATGGTAATTATACATACGAATCTGTAGTAATAAAAGATAATATAGAATATGAAAAAGCCTTGTCAATCCTTATTGCTCTTGGAGATTTGCCTGGTATAGAAATCAAGCAGGGTAGCAAACGTTTGTATATAAATAAAGAAGAAGTTATTTCTACCTCTACCCCAAGTTCTTTAGCCCATGTTTTGGGATATATTGGAAAATTAAACAAAAAAGAACTAGATAATTTGCACAGTAAAGGCTATTTACCATCAGATGTGATTGGAAAGGTAGGAATTGAAAAAACTTTTGAAACTTATTTACGAGGTATTTATGGTAAAAAAAGAATAGAAGTTAATGCCACGGGCAAAGAACAAAGCATTTTGGCGGAAGAAGCTCCAATACCAGGCAAACATTTAATTCTTACCATAGACAAAAAAATTCAAAATAAACTAGAAGAAATAATTAGTAGTTATTTAAAAAATTTTCCATCCAAAAGGGCTGCTGCAGTAGCAATAAACCCACAAAATGGTGAAGTGTTAGCACTAATTAGTTTACCAGCGTTTGATAATAATGATTTTTCTGGTGGAATTAAATCAGTGGTTTATAATAATTACTTAAACGATAAAAATCAACCTCTTTACAATAGAGTAATTAGTGGTCTTTATCCATCGGGTTCTTCAATCAAGCCAGCAATCGCTGCTATAGCATTAGAAGAAGGAATTATTACATCAGTAACTTCTTTTTTAAGTACCGGTGGTTTACAAGTGGGGGATTGGTTTTTCCCAGATTGGCAAGCCGGAGGTCATGGTAATACAAATGTTCGTAAGGCAATTGCTTGGTCAGTGAATACTTTCTTTTATTATATTGGGGGTGGTTACCGAGATTTTACTGGTTTAGGTGTAGAAAAAATTGTTGAATATTTAAAAAAGTTTGGATTTTCAACTCAAACAGGTATTGATTTACCAGCAGAAAATCAAGGTTTTTTACCTAGTAAAAAATGGAAGGAAGAAACCAAAAAAGAAAGGTGGTATGTTGGTGATACTTACAATGTTTCAATCGGACAAGGTGATATTTTAGTAACTCCATTACAAATTGCCAACATGACAGCTTTTTTTGCTAATGGTGGTGTTTTATACAAACCACAGATAATTAAATCCATTATTGACCCTGTAACAAATTTAGAAACAGAAAAAATTATTCCACAAATCATTAATAGAGATTTTATTAAAAAAGAAAATATTAATACTGTAAAGTTAGGAATGAAAGATTGTGCCGATTATGGTTCTTGTCGTCGTTTAAGTTTGCTTCCTTTTTCGACTGCTGGAAAAACTGGCACAGCGCAATGGAACAAAAACAAACCAAACCATGCCTGGTTTACTTCCTTTGCTCCATACGAAAACCCACAAATTGTAGTAACTGTTTTAGTAGAAGAAGGTGGAGAGGGTAGTAGTATTGCTGTACCAATAGTTTATGATTTTTACAAATGGTGGGCAAACAATGGTTTAAAATAAAATGATATCCACAGTATTCTTTGCTCTTTTTTGTTTTTTTTTCTATACTACTCATTATCCGCAAGTTGCGGTTTATTTTATTAAGATTTTATATGCAAGATGATATTCAATACATGTCCGAAGAAAAATTAGCAGAATTAAAAAAAGAACTAATTTATTTAAAAAATGAAAAATCAATACAATTACGTAAACGTATAGATGAAGCTCGACAAATGGGTGATTTATCAGAAAATGCTGAATATCACCAAGCTCGAGAAGATTTGTCTTGGGCATTATCACGAGTAAATGAAATCCAGTCAATTTTAGGTAATGCCCAGATCATTGTTAACACTGTTGGCAAGGGCGTTTCTCTTGGCTCTTTTGTAAAAGTAGAAGATAAAAGTGGTAAAGAAAAAGAATTTACTATTGTAGGTGCGCAAGAAGCAAACCCTTTAATTGGTAAAATTTCCAATGAATCACCACTTGGTAACGCTCTTTTAGGTAAGAACAAAGGTGACAAAGTAGAAATAAATACTCCAGGTGGTATCCAGATATACAAAATCCTAAAAGTTGGCTAAAATTAGTCTACCTACTGGCAGGCAGGCTAAATATTCTACAAATACCTCAAAAAAATGGGGTATTTGTGTTTTTTGTGGTTTTTTGCTAAAATAAAAGATAATAAATCCCTGTAAAAAGGATCTTTTTTCACTACAAATAACTAGCTAATTTTATGGAAAAAATAACAAACATCAACGACGAAAAAACTATTAGAATTGGTAAATTAAACGATTTAAAAAAACTTGGAGTAAATCCTTATCCAGCCAAAGCGCATAAAAAAAATACTTTAGAAGAAGCATTAAGCATGACCGATGGTGAGAAAGTTTGTTGTGCTGGTAGAATTATTACTTTTAGAGAAATGGGTAAATTAACTTTTTGTCATTTACAAGATGCTAGTGCAAAAATGCAAATTGCCTTAAAAGATGGTGAGATTGATAAAGAAAGTTATCATTTGTTTTTAAAGAAAATTGATTCTGGTGATATTATTCAAGTAGAAGGAGAAAGATTTACTACCCACAAAGGCGAAGCTTCTATTTTAGTTAAAAAATGGACCTTGCTTAGCAAATCACTTCTACCTTTACCAGATAAATTTCATGGATTACAAGATGAAGAGATTCGTTTGCGTAAACGATATTTAGAAATGATTGACAATCCCGAAGTAAAAGATATTTTTATTCGTAAAAGTAAATTTTGGAATAGTACTCGTCAATTTTTATTAAAAGAAGGATTTTTGGAAGTCGAAACCCCAGCCTTGGAAGTAACTGCTGGTGGAGCCAGTGCTACTCCATTTGTTACACATCACAATGCCCTAGATATTGATGTTTATTTACGAATTTCTATGGGTGAACTTTGGCAAAAAAGATTAATGGTTGCTGGTTTTGAAAAAACATTTGAAATTGGTAGACAATTTAGAAATGAAGGCATGAGTCGTGAGCATTTGCAAGATTATACACAAATGGAATTTTATTGGGCCTATGCGGATTACAACATGGGTATGGAATTAGTAGAAAAATTAATTAAATATATTGCCAAAGAAACATATAACACACTAAAATTTACGATTGGTGATTTTGGTGAAATTGATTTAGGTGAAAAATGGGAGCGTTATGATTATGTTTCTATAATTAAAGAAAAAACTGGCGTAGATGTTTTAAAGACTAATGATAAGGAATTGAAAATTGAACTTAAAAAATTAAAAGTAGCCTATGAAGAAACCGAGGGTCGTAGTAGTTTAATTGATGCTTTATGGAAATTTTGTCGCCGGTCATTAAAAGGTCCTGGTTTTTTAATTAATGTACCTGTAGCTGTGTCTCCTTTAGCCAAAAGAAAAACCGATAACCCAGAATTAACCGAAAGATTTCAAATTATTATTGCTGGTTCTGAATTGGGCAATGGTTATTCCGAATTAAATGATCCAATCGATCAAGCAGAAAGATTTAAAGAGCAGGCCAGCATGCGTGAAGCCGGGGATAATGAAGCACAAATGCATGACACAGACTTTGTAGAAGCTTTGGAACATGGTATGCCACCAACCTGTGGTTTTGGTTTTTCCGAACGTTTATTTTCGTTTTTAGAGAACAAACCAATTCGCGAGTGTGTAATTTTTCCTTTGATGAGACCAGAAAAGGGTGATTTAGAAAAAATCAGTGTTGTCAGTAAAAAAAACAATGATGTTTTATTAAAACTTCCAATTACTCGTGAGGAGGCGTTATGTGCTATAAAAAAGTATACTAAAAAACCAGCAAATTTAAATCATTACCTAGAATCAGAAGTGGTAATGCGTGCTCTAGCAACACATTTAAAACAAAACGTGGAATATTGGGGTATGCTTGGGTTACTTCATGATATTGATTGGGAAATGACTGAGGATGACTCTATAAAACATTTGACTAAAGCTCCAGAATTGTTAAAAGGATTAGGTTTTGATGATTATTTTATTGAAATTATTTTGTCTCATGGTTATGGTTGTAATTGTGCTGGGTTGAATGATAAAAAACGTTCAAAACAATTAGAATTTGCTTTGGCCTGTGCTGAGACAGTAACTGGGTTAATTTACAGTGTATCTTTAATGAGACCGGATAAAATTGCTACTTTAGATGCTAAATCGGTAATGAAGAAATTTAAGGATAAGAAATTTGCGGCTAAAGTAGATCGTGAGGTAATTAAAGAATGTGAAAAGATCGGTTTGGGTGTTGAGGAATTTTTACAATTATCAATCGAAGCTATTCGTTCGATTGCTGGTCAAATTGGTTTAAAATAAAAATTATGAAAACCGTAATGATCTTTGGCACTTTTGATATTGTCCATGCTGGACATTTGCATATGTTTAAAGAAGCCAAGAAATATGGTGATTTTTTAGTCGTTGTGGTTGCACGTGATCAAAATGTAGAAATAATTAAGGGTTTAGGGTCATTACATAGTGAAGAAGAAAGATTGTTGTTTTTAGAAAATATTAAATTAATTGATCAGGTTTTGTTGGGAGACAAAACTGATGTTTATAAAGTCGTAAATGAAATTAAACCAAATATAATTGCTTTAGGTTATGATCAAAAAATTTATGTAGACAATCTTGAAAAGGCTATCACCAATTTCGGGTTGAATACTAGAATAGTACGATTAGCACCTTATCAAGAAAATCGTTTAAAAAGTAATAAAATTCGTAAATATATTGAACGTTTAGTATAGATTATGCAAAAAGTTTTAATTGCGACAACCAACCAAGGAAAATTTAATGAAACCAAGGAATTTTTGAGTGATTTGGCTTTTAATTTTATTAGTTTAAATGATTTGAACAAAAAAATTTCTCCACCAGAAGAAAACGAAGATAATTTGGAAAAAAATGCCATGTCTAAAGCGGTTTATTATGGAGAAAAAACCGGTTTAATTACACTTTGTGATGATTCTGGTTTGTTTGTTAAAACTTTAAAAAACTTTCCCGGTATTTATTCAGCGCGAATTGCAAAAACCGATAAAGAGCGTTGTAAAATTATTTTAGAAAAATTAAAAAATAAAAAAAGCCGTTCTGCTATTTTTGCTTTAGTTTATGCACTCTATAACCCCAGCAATCAGGATCTATATTTAGCCAGTGGTATGACCAAGGGCAAAATTACCGAAAAGGAAATTGGCAAAAATGGTTTTGGTTATGACCAAATTTTTTATGTAAATGAAAAAAAGAAAACTTACGCTCAAATGAAAATTCAAGAAAAAAATTCTTGTTCGCATCGAGCTAAGGCCTTAAACAAAGTAAAATATTTTTTATTAAATCAGTTTGACCCAAAACATATTGTCGTTCCTTTTGGTATTATTGTAAAAGAAGGCAAAATGTTAATATCTCTACGTAATGATCCTCATCGTCCAAAATCCCACAAAAAATGGGAAATGCCTGGTGGGGGAGTAGATTTTGGAGATAATGTAGAATCTACATTATTAAAAGAAGTAAAAGAAGAAACAGGTTATAAAATAAAAATTATTAAGCAATTGCAAGGAATTACTGTTAAAAGTGTTGCATACCCAAATTACAAATATCAAGTTTTTTTAGTTCCTTTTGTTTGTAAAATTATTAGTGGTAAATTAGCATTGAACAGTAATGAAGTTTTGACTACAAAATGGATTAAACCAAATGATTACAAAAATTACAAATTTTTAGAAGGTAATAATATCATGTTAAAAAAATTATTACCGCAATTAAAACAAGTTATTAAAGATTTTAAATTATAAAATATGCTAGATATTAAATTCATTCGTGAAAATGTGGAATTAATCAAAACTAACTGCGCTAATCGACATGTAAAAGTTGATATTGAAAAATTAGTAGAATTTGACGACAAAAGACGAGGGATGCTAAAAAGAATTGAAGATTTAAGAGCTAGTAGAAATCAAAATTCCAAGCAAAAACCAAGTGAAGAAGAAATTGCTAAAATGAAGATTGTTGGAGAAGGCATAAAAGCCTTGGAAGTGGAAATGCAGACAATTGACGCTGAATATTTAAATTTGTTAAAACAAATTCCAAATTTATCCCATCCAGAGAGTCCAATTGGCGGTGAAGCAGATTATAAAGTAATTTGTGAAAGTGGTAAGCCACCTAAATTTGACTTTGTACCCAAAGATCATGAAACCCTAATGACAAGTTTAGATTTAATTGATTTTGAACGAGGAGCTAAAGTGTCGGGTTCTAAGTTTTATTTCGTAAAAAATGACGCTGTACGGCTCAATTTTGCCCTTTTGAGCTATGGTATGGATATTGTGAATAAATATGGCTACACCCTAATGGAAACCCCGGATTTGGCCAAAAATGAGATTTTGAGCGGTACTGGTTATAACCCTAGGGGTAATGAAACAGCAATTTATTCTGTCGAAAATACTGACCTAAGTTTAATAGCCACTGCCGAAATCACTGTTGGTGGTTATCATGCCAATGAAGTTTTGGATTTGTCTAGTGGACCAAAAAAATATGTTGCCTTATCACATTGTTTTCGTACCGAAGCAGGGTCCTATGGCCAGGAATCCAAAGGCCTGTATCGCGTTCATCAATTTACTAAATTAGAAATGTTTGTTTTTTGTAAACCAGAAGAAAGTGAAAAATATCACGAAGAAATATTAAATATTGAAAAAGAAATTTGTGATGGCTTAAAATTAAATTATCGCGTGATTGATATTCCGACAGGCGATTTGGGCGGGCCCGCTTATCGCAAATTTGATCTAGAAGCTTGGATGGTGATGAAAGACGGCTATGGTGAAATTACTTCTACTTCCAATTGTACAGATTATCAAGCACGACGATTAAATATTAAATACAAAAATGAACAAGGCAATAATGAATATGTTCATACTTTAAATGGTACTGCTGTAGTCTTGAGCCGTTTTCCTCTGTCAATAGTTGAACAATACCAGCAAGCTGATGGGAGTGTTAAAATTCCTGCAGTGTTGGTAAAATATTTGGGTAAAAAAATTATTAAATAAAATGACTAAAAAAACTTTGATAATTCTACCTGGATGGGGTGGAAACAAAGAAACGTGGAAAAATTTTGCAGAACTTGCGAGCAAAGATTTTGACGTACATATTATTGAATTGCCGTGTTTTGGCGATGAACCCTGCCCAAAAACAGTTTGGGATATTGAAGATTATGTTGAGTTTGTTAAAAATAAACTTCTTGAGCGTCATTCCCGCGAAGGCGGGAATCTTAAATTGGTGAAAGATCCCCGTTTTCACGGGGATGACGCAGTGCTATTAGGTCACTCATTTGGTGGACAAGTAGCCACGGTCTTTGCTTCCAAATACCCAGAGATGATTGAAAAACTTATTTTAACAGCACCGGCTGTTTTCCGCCCTAAAAAAACTTTTCGACGAGTAGTTTTCAATATTGGAGCAAAATTTGGTAAATTAATTTTTAAAATTCCTTGGATAGAAAATGGTTCCCTCTGGGCCGAAAAAATTTATCACCAAGCAATTGGTGCCAAAGATTATCATGATAGTTCGGGCATTAAACGAGAAATTTTTAAAAATATTATTCGTCAAGACAGGGGAGTGGAAGCTAGTAAAATTACTATACCAACTCTAATTGTTTGGGGTACAATGGATGGTTATCTACCAGTTGCTGATGCTAATCAATTGAATAAATTAATAAAAAACTCTAAACTTGAAATAGTTAATGGTGGAAGACATGGATTACACCTACAAATACCAGAAAAACTTTTATATTTAATAAAATCTTTTCTTGAAAAAAATATATGATTAACACCATAAACATAATTATTCTTGTTTTTTGGTTGATTAGTGCATTAGCTGATTATTTACAACTCACTTATTATTGGCAATTGAAAGAATGGCGCTGGGACAGAGCCAAAGATTTTTTATCCACTATACAAGGAAGACAATTGATTTTTCAACGACGTATCTCATTACGTATTATTTTAATTATTGTTGCACTTTTTTTACCATTCAATTTATTAATTTTTAAATTTTCTATAATTTTTATTTTGACATTAGATTTTTTAAATGCGTTTTACAAATTTTACTCTAGAAAGTTACTACATCCTGTTTTTACAAAAAAAGCCTTGTTAATTTTATTATTCACTTTCTGTTTAGAAGGTGGACTTTTCTTAAAATCACATGATTGGGAGATTCTACTCTTCTTATTAATGATAAGAGCTTTTTTACTTGGTTTTGTTATCTATTTTGTCAATTTATTTACTATTTTGGTTAAAAAATATTATATTAAAAAAGCTACAAAAAAAATAGAGAAACAAAAAAACTTAATAGTAGTTGGCATAACTGGTAGCTATGGAAAAACTACAGTAAAAAATTTCTTATATCATGTTTTAGAAAAAAAATTTAAAGTTATAAAAACGCCACGCAATATTAATACTGAAATTGGTGTAGCTAAATTTATTTTAAAAAATGATTTTAAAAATTCAGAAATTTTTATTTGTGAAATGGGTGCTTACAACGAAGGTGATATTCAAGCTATTTGCGATATGGTACATCCGAAAATTGGTATTTTAACGGCTATAAATGAACAGCATTTATCATTATTCGGCGATATCAAAATTACACAAAAAACCAAATATGAACTTTTAAAATCTTTACCAGGAAACGGTTTGGCAATAATTAATTCGGACAACAACCTTTGTCGTGGTTTAATTCATGAATTAAATTGCGAAGTACATACTTTTGGCTATAACGAAGAATACAAACCAACCTTTCTTCTAAAGAATATTAAATCTACAAATCAAGGAATTCTTTGTGAAGGAATTTTTTCTAATCAAACCATAATTATTGAAGCTTCTATTGTAGGAGAACACAACTTTATGAATATAGCGCCCTGTTATTTAGTAGCAAAATTTCTAAAAATGTCCGATGATGACATAATCAAAAGTTGCAAAATTTTATCAATGCCCGATGGATCATTTCATATAAAAAATTATGGTTTGGCAATTATTATAAATGATAGTTATAATTCTAACCCAGACGGTTTTAAGGCTGCTTTGGGTGTAATGCAAAAATATTCATCACAAAAAAGAAGAATCGTAATTACTAGAGGAATGTTGGAGCTAGGTGGAAACAGTGAAGAGCTTCATGAGTGTATTGGTGAAGAGATTTCTTTGGTAGCTGAAGAGTTAGTAATTATTACTCGTGACAATGAAGAAGCCCTGCGAAAGGGAGTTGGCACTAAATATAAAACAGAAATAAAAAGTATTTTTGATCCAACAGATCTATTATCTTATTTTAGATCATTAAAAGACAAGGAATGTGTAATTTTATTGGAAAATCGTATGCCCATAGATATTATTAAAGAATTGGAAAAATAAATATGTCTTTTTTACAAAAACAAATTTTTACTGGTTTTGCCCCTAATCTTACTAAAGACGATTTAATTTTGTCTTTAAAATATTTATTTTTACCTTGGTACTGGAAAAATATTCAAAAAGGTAATGAAACAAACAAGGCCGAAGAATATTTAGAAAAATATTTAAACGTAAACAAGATCATTACTTTTGATAGTGGTCGAACAGCACTTTATTTTGTTCTACAAACACTTGGCAGTACACGGAATAGTGAAATTCTAGTCCAGGCTTATACTTGTATGGTAGTAATCAATGCTATTCGTTGGACTGGCGCTACTCCTGTTTATGTAGATGTGAATGATGATTTTAACATGAGTGAAGATGATTTAATAAAAAAAATAACACCCAAAACCAAAATATTAATTATCCAACATACTTTTGGTAAACCAGCTAATTTAGAAAAGTTATTAATTGTTGCTAAAGAACATAATATAAAAATTATTGAAGACTGTGCACACTCACTTGGCGCTAAATATAATAATCAATATCTGGGTACTTTTGGTGAAGCAGCTATAATTAGTTTTGGACCAGACAAAATTATCTCATGTATTCGAGGTGGGGGAGTAATTACCAATAATAAAATATTAACAGAGAGATTAATTGAAATTCAAAAACAATTACCAAAAACCCCGCTTAAAAAAGTTATTCAACATTTGGTTTATTATCCGATATTTTATTTTTGCAAACCATTGTATAATCTTTTGCTTGGTAAAATAATTTTAAAAATTGCTAAAACCTTAAAATTTTATGGAAGAATTATTTATAACGAAGAAAAAATAGGCTTGCCCGTAACTGCTTACCCAGCACAATTGCCAAACTGTTTAGCTCAAATTTTAAATCAACAATTAGTAAATTTGGACAATAATTTAAAACATCGCCAAACTTTGGCTAAATATTATCACGATAATTTAATTAACAATTTATTTATTAAACCAAATTGGGATAACGATTCTGTTTGGTTGCGTTATACAATTTTAACTAATAATCCTGACAAATTACACAAGTTTTCTAAAACAAATGATATTATTTTAGGTAATTGGTACGATGCCCCGGTGGCTCCCAAAGACATTGATCTATCAATCGCTGGCTATACATTAGGAAATTGCCCTAATGATGAAAAGCTTGCTCAAATGTCTGTAAATTTACCAACTGACCCAACAATTAGTAAAAAAGATGCTAAACGTATAGTAGACTTGTTAAATAACTATGTATAAAATAGAAAAAATAACAAATCATGAAATTTGGGAAAATTTCAATTTACAACAACTGAACACTTTGTTTGTCCAGTCTGTCCAATATGGTAAATTTTATGAAAAAATTGGTGAACAATTTTGGATTTTTGGTATTTTTGAAAATAATATTTTAATTGGGGGGTCGTTAGTAGTAACTGTCCATGCTAGACGAGGAAATTTTCTTTACTTACCCTATGGTCCAATTGGTGAAAGGGGATTAAAAGATTTTTTTTCTTATTTAAAAGAATTTGCTAAAAAAAATAATTATGACTTTATTAGAGTTAGTCCTTTTATAGAAGATTCAATAAAAAATAAAGAATTATACAAAAATTTGGGTTTTAGATCATCCCCAATACACGTATTAGCCGAAACAACCTGGTTATTAGATTTAGCCACAACTCAAGAAGAATTATTACAGCAAATGGACAAAACCCATCGTTATTTAATTAAGCGTTGTGAAAAAGAAGGGGTAAAAATTGAAAAATCCGATGATATTAATAAATTTAATAAATTACATGATGAAACAGCCAAAAGACATAAATTTATTAGATTTTCTAATAAATACATAACTAATGAATTCAATTCTTTTACTTTAAAAGATCAATGTTTAATATTTAATGGTTTTTTGTCAACAAACGAATTAGATTCTTCAGCTGTAATTATTTATTATGGTAATATGGCCGCCTACAGACATGGTGCTTCATTAAATTTAAATCACAAAATTTCAACCTCGTATTTACTCCAATGGGAAGCTATAAAAGAAGCAAAAAAAAGAGGAATAAAATATTATAATTTTTGGGGTATTGCCCCAGAAAATGCTAAAAAAAACCACCCATTTAAAGGTATCACTCATTTTAAAAAAGGTTTTGGTGGTTATCAGAAAGATCTGTTACACTGTCAAGATTTACCAATTTCTTATAAATATTGCTTTGCCTGGATTATAGAAACATTGCGAAGAATTAAAAGAAGATTTTAATATTTATGTTTTTTAATCCATATAAATTCAAGAAACAAGTCAAAAGGGGAGTAAGAAGTGCCTCTTGTTTGGTATTTTCCAAAGACACTGGCCTGCGAAAAGCCACTTGGCAATATCATAAACAAAATTCATGCAAAATCAAACAAAAATCTAAAATTTTTGAGAAATTGAAAATTGTTTTATTGACTGTTAGTTTATTTGGCACTTTTGCTATATTAATTTATCATCCTTTTTTTAATATTAATAAGATTACTCTGCAAGGAGAAGAAAGAATAAATAATGATAAGCTACAAGAAACTGTTAAGGGTATTATAAATTATTATCATTTTGGTATATTACCAAAAAAAAATTACTTTTTAGTTAATTTAAGTGAAGTAAATGATATTTTAAAAGAACGCTACCCAATAGAAACAATTGCCACAGAAAAAATTTTTCCCAACGAATTAAAAATCACTATTAAAGAAAAAATATCACAAATTATTTATGATAATGGACAAAAATACTATTATTTGGATACTATAGGACAAGTAATTGAGCCATTACGCTTAGTAGGTGATGATGAATGGCAAAAAACTACATCAATTTTGAATTCCACTTCAACCACTGGCACACCAATCTTAGTAGAAGAAATAAATAAAAAACATACTCCCAATGTAACGCAAATTAAAAAAGAAATGGGCGATTATCCTATCATTTACGATAAAAGAACTAACATAGATATTAATCAAACAAATTTAAATGAACAAATAGTTAGTGACACCATAAGTTGGTTTAATCAATTAAATAAATATACAAATTTAAAATTTGAATACCTCTTAATAGAGAGCAACCCCTTAGAAGGGGAGATAATAACTAACAAGGGTTGGAATATAAAAATTAGGTTTGGTAATAATCCAGAAAATGATTTTGTTAAATTTCAGCATCTATTACAAAAAGAAAATGTAGATCAAAATAATTTAAAATATATTGATTTGCGATATTTAAATAAAATTTATTGGCAATAATTTTTGTTAAACACTGGTAGGGAATAGAGGCAAAGAGCCTCTTTTCCAAAGGTATATAACGTCGCACAATGTATATTATACGACGCTATATAGTAAGTAAAACCCTTCTTTCTACTACTTTCGATAATCCTAAACTAATCTTATTATTTACACCTCATTTGCGTCGTATAATATCAACCAGATTGTACAACAAAAAGTTGTCGCACAATCTGGTTATTCAATAGCACGTATAATATTTATTTTATAAAATATTTTCTAATAATTAAAAGGCCGTTTAACGGCCTTTTATAATACATTTATACCCTTAATTTAGCATTTAAGGCAAATAATTGAGTGGATTGACTGGTATGCCATTGGAACGCACCTCAAAATGCAAATGTGGGCCAGTAACAAATGGTCCGGCCCCAACAGTGCCACGTGTACCTCCAGAATATGCAATTACATCACCACGAGTTACAAACTGATCAGCTTTTACAACAATCTTGCTTAAATGACCATATACTGTGGCCAAACCATCAGAATGAACCAACATTATATAACTATAACAACTAGCCAAGCTACAAACCTTTGCCATGGCTACATAACCACTAGCAGCTGCTTTTACTGGTGTACCTTGGGAAGCTCTAATGTCTGCTCCTGTATGCTCAAATACATTACGATAAGGATAATCGGGATCATGAAAATTTGAAGTTACGTAATGACTTTGTACTGGCCAGCCAAAAATAGTGTCAGCATCTCCAGAATCATCAATTTTTTTCTCAGCCTCTAGTTTTTTTCTTACTTGTTTTTCAATTCCAGCAATTTCACCTTCAATTTGTTGATACTGTGTACGTAAACTACCCAATAAAGTATTATATTTAAGTTCGGATGACTGTACTTGTGCCAATAAATTACTTTTAAGATTTGCCTGATCTTCCCAATCTTGTTTTTTTTGTTTTAATTCTTCTTGAGTTTTTTCGTAAGTTAATTTTTGTTCAGTAACTTTTAATTTTTTTAGGTCCAATTCCCCTTTTATAATTCGTAAGCCTCTTACACTTTGGCCCAAGCTATCTTGTACAGTACGTAAATATTGAAATTGATTATAAAAATCAGAAAAATTATTATAAGTAGCAATAATTTCTAAATAATTTTTATCACCTTGATAATAAATCGAACGAATCAAACCACCTAAAATCTTTTTCTGTTTGGCCAAACTTGCTTCTTTGTCTTGTATAGATAGTTGCAAAGCTTCTATTTCTAAATTAAGAGAAGCAATTTTTTGTTCGGTGACTTGTACGTTCAAGGCTAATTCTGCGACACGATTATCAATAATTGCCATTTGATTTTTTAACGAAACTGCTTCAGAACGTTTTTGACTAATTTTATTTTTATAATCCTCAATACTTTTTTCTAATTCTTTAATTTTGTTTTGTTTTTCGGCAATTTGTTTATTTAAAGTATCAATTTCTGTGCTATTACCACCAGTTTCCACAACACTTCGGCTTGGCTCAGCATAAACAAAAAATGGCACTATCAAAATGCTGATTAAAACAATAAAAATAGCCAGAAATTTCTTCATGACTATATTATAACATAAATAAATTTCTCTCACAATTTTGCAATTGCTTGATTAATACGTCGTAAACTTTCATCTTTACCTAAAACTTCCGCAATTTCATATGGCCCAGGAGAATTTTTTTGTCCGGAAAGTGCCACACGCATAGGCCATAAAACGTCGCCAGTGCCTATATTTTCTGCTTTTAGCCACTCCCCTATTACCAATTCAAGTTTTTCCTTTGAAAAATCACTCAATTTAGCTAAAATTTGGCTTAATTTAGCCAAATTTTCCTTAGTTTTGGCTTTATCACTTTTTTTCCAAACCAATAATTCGGCTTCATATTCCCCTAATTCAAAAACAAATTTTACATTTTCTACTAACTCTACCAAGGTAGTAGCTCTTTCTTTTTCAAGTCCTACAACTTTATCAAGTGCTATCTGACATTTGTTATCTGAAATATGATACTTTTCTTCAAACAAAACTCCACATCTCTTAACTAACTCTTCATTGCTCATTTTTTTCAAATATTCCCTATTGTACCAATCCAATTTTTCCAAATTAAATACTGCCCCAGCTTTATTTACTTTTTCCAAAGAAAATTCTTTAACCAATTCTTCTAAACTAAAAATTTCCCGTTCATCGCCTGGATTCCAACCCAAAAATGCTACGAAATTTATTACTGCCTCAGGCAAATACCCTTTTTTAATATAATCTTCTACCGCCACATCACCTTGACGTTTACTAAGTTTGGAACGATCTGGATTTAAAAGTAATGGTAAATGAGCAAACAATGGTGGTTGCCAGCCAAACATTTTATAAAGTTCAATATGTTTTGGTGTAGAAGAAAGCCATTCTTCGCCACGAACGATGTGGGTGATCTTCATTAAATGGTCATCCACAACCACTGCTAAATGATAAGTGGGGAAACCATCAGACTTTAAAATTACTTGATCGTCAACAAGCTTATTCTCAAAACTTACTTCGCCACGAATTAAATCAGTAAATTTAGTAACACCTTCTTTGGGCATTTTCATTCTAACTACTGCCGACTCCCCTGCTTCAATCATTTTTTTTGCTTCTTCTAAACTAATATTACGACAATGACCATCGTAACCACTTGCTTGTTTATTTAATTCTTGAATTTTTCGCACCTCATCCAAACGCTCTTTGGAACAAAAACAATAATAAGCATGGTTGTTATTTATAAGCTCATTTACAAATTGACGATAGATAGACAATCGTTCCGATTGAATATATGGACCTTTACCGCCAATTTGAACAATTTTATTGTTCAAATCAAATTTTACACCTTCGTCTGGTTCAATTCCCGCCCATTTTAAAGTTCGTAGTAAACTTTCCATAGCACCATCAACCAATCTTTCTCTATCTGTATCCTCAATTCGTAAAACAAACTCCCCGCCGTTTTGTTTGGCAAGTATAAAATCTGTTAATGCCATTTTAAAATTTCCAATATGTAAAAAACCTGTTGGTGAAGGTGCAAAACGTGTACGAATCATATTAATTAATAAACATCATCATGATTTAATTGTTTAACATCTCTTAAAAATCTATTGAATCTTTTTAAAACAAAACTACGAACATTTACCGGTACATCTTCATATTTTAATATTTGTAACTTAATATTCTTTGGCACTTTATCTTCTTGTTTCAAATATTCTCTAAGTAAGTCATCGAAATTTTCTATAACAAACTCTGTATCAGCCTGTCTGCCTTTTTCAATATCAGTTAATATGTTATCTGGAGTATGTGTAGCCAACCTAATCGTTCCTTCGTGCAAAATTGGTGCCACTAGTGGTCTATGACCAACATCACATTGTTCTAAATGAAGTATATCATGAAGAAATCCGTCATTGGGAAAAAATTGACGACCCCCACCAATATCTTGGCCTTTTTCAGGCATAAAATTAAATCTTACTTAATAAAATTCCACAAGCTACAGCCACATTAAGTGATTCGGCTTGCCCTGCCTTCGACCCGAGCTCAGGCCGAGGGTAGCCTGCCGAAGGGCAACCTAGAATAGTATACTTATTATCTAGCATTTTTTCAACTTCTGGTCGTATTCCGTGCGATTCACTACCAAAAACATAAATATTCATATTTTTCTTATTAACTTTGTCCAACTTATCACCATTCATTACCATGCCATTAAGCACATAACCATTTTTTTGAAGCTTTGTAAGGTCTTGAACAACATTAGTACTCTCTAAAATATTTAGATGAAAAATAGAACCCATAGTACTCCGCACAGCTTTAGGATTGTATAAATCCACGCAATCTTCGGATAATAATATGCTTTTAACACCAAACCAATCTGCAGTGCGAATAATTGTTCCCAAATTTCCTGGGTCTTTAACCCCGTCTAAACAAATAATTGTCCCGTCAAAATCATTTAAAATTACTTTTGGTTGTTTTATAACAGCCAAAATCCCAGGAAAAGTCTCAGTGGTTTTAAGTTTCTTGGCTTCTTTTTCGTTACAATATTCAATCAAAATATCATTTTTGGTAGCCAGGTTAATTAAATCTAAAAAATCTGGCTCACTATCCTTTGTTTTTTCAATTACTAACAAAACAACATTCGCTTGAGCAAGCATTGCTTCTTTTACACCTTTAACACCTTCAACAATAAATTCACCCTGTGCTTGGCGAAATTTCTTTTGCTCTATCTTATTTAAATGTTTTAGACTTTTTTGTGAAAGCATAAATAATAAATAAAAACTACTGTCGCCTTCCAAATCCTTTTAATTCTTTGTGGTTGTTTGATTAAGCGATACAACCATTCTAACCCAATTTGACGTAAAAATAAAGGGGCGCGTTTAACAGTTCCGGATATATAATCAAAAGCTCCACCCACACCCATGGCAATTCTGACACTTGGTAAGTCTTTTAAATTTTCATTAATCCACTTTTCTTGTTTACCATGACCAAAGGCGACAAAAAGGATGTCTGGGGCCGACATAATAATCTGTTGAACAATTTCGTCATTTTCTTCTTTATCATAACTAATCTTGTAATCTTTTAATCTTTTAATCTTCATCCCCTTGTTTAACCCAACGATCTGTAAATTTTTAAATTTTTTTCTTAATTCGTCACCTGTCTTTCTTATTACCTCTTCGCTTCCCGACCCTAATAAATATACACTTTTATTCGTTTTCTCTGCGAAAGCACAAATATCATGCATTAAGTCTATACCAGGGTAACGCGTTATCCTCCTCTTTCTAAGAGGAGGTGGCCGAAGGCCGGTAGAGTTTGCCGGAGTTTCATCAGCTTCGGCAACTCCCCCCGCCTGCCTTGACGGCATGTCGGGCAGGCCTACCCCCTCTTGGAAAGAGTGGGGCAACCACATTGCTAGCTTTAAACCCGTTCCATCACAAACATTCAAATCTCCACTATTTAAAACAGTTTTAAAATAGTTGTCTTTTTGCGCGTCAACCAGTATTTCTGGATTAGGGGTAAAAATTTTATGCGATTTGTTTGAATTCAAAAATTCAGTAACTTTTTCAAGTACTTCTGTTATTGATAAATTGTCTATTCTTACATTAAGAACGTTCACAATGGATAAATTATTTATTACTTTTTTCTGATTTCAAAATATAAATAGACACAACCACAATCACAATCGTAATAATCACCGCATAAATAAATTTGGCCAAAAGTCCCCCACCAGAAGCAAGGGGAAAATATCTTTCAATTAATCCTTTTATAGCTTCATTCCAGGCCAAACCAGCCACTAACCCAAATCCAGCCAAAACATAAGTACCAATTTTTTGTTTAACTTCTGTCCCAACTTTTTTTGTTTCTTTTTTGAAATTGTCTAGCATACGTTCAATGATTAATATATTAATATTAGCAAATTTGACAAAAAAAATCAAGCTGGTATAATATTAGCACTCAAAGGTAGTGAGTGATAACTCACTGTCATGCTGAACTTGTTTCAGCATCTATCCTTGTAAACACATTTCTAAAAAATTATAACTTTATGAAAGATCCTGAAATAAATTCAGGATGACAACCATTATGAACCCACAAAATTTTACCCACAAATCACAAGAAGCATTGCAACGTGCTTCACAAATTGCTAGCGATAATGGTCACCCTCAAGTAGAACCACCTCATCTTTTTGCTGCATTACTGGAAGATGAAACTGGTGTGGTAGTTTCAATTTTTAAAAAATTAAATATAAATTTGGAAGAATTAAGAACCGAAATTAACAAGATGGTTAATTCTATTCCCAAACAATTTTCTGGTCCTCAGCCGGGGAATTTAGGGCAAATATTACTTGGACCAGGAATGGTGTATATTCTGCAAAATGCGCAAAACGAAGTACAAAAAATGGGTGATGAATACATTAGTGTAGAACATTTGCTCTTGGCTTTTTTAACCAATAAAAACCCAATTAGTGATGCTTTGTCACGCCAAGGAGTACAATATAATGAGATTTTAAAAACTTTAGCCAAAATCCGTGGCACGCAAAAAGTTGACTCCCCTGCCCCAGAACAAAAATATCAAGCCTTGGAAAAATATGGCAAAAATTTAACTGATTTGGCCCGCAAAGAAAAACTAGATCCAGTAATTGGCCGAGATGATGAAGTGCGTCGGGTAATGCAGGTATTAACTCGTCGTACCAAAAATAATCCTGTCTTGATTGGTGAACCTGGGGTTGGTAAAACCGCGATTGTGGAAGGTTTGGCACAAAGAATAGTCAATGGTGATGTACCAGAAAGTTTGAAAGATAAAGAAGTCATTTCTTTGGATGTGGGTGCCCTAGTAGCAGGTACCAAATTTCGTGGTGAATTTGAAGAACGTTTTAAAGCAGTCTTAAAAGAAGTGATTGAATCTGCTGGAAAAATTGTTTTGTTTATTGATGAATTACATACTATTGTTGGCGCTGGTTCTACCGAAGGCTCGGTAGATGCCAGCAATATGTTAAAACCGGCCTTGGCTCGCGGTGAATTACACACTATTGGCGCGACTACTTTAAAAGAATACCAAAAATACATTGAACGTGATGCGGCTTTTGAGCGTCGTTTTCAACCAGTAATGGTTTATGAACCAAATGTAGAGGACGCTATTGCCATCTTGCGTGGTATCAAAGAAAAATACGAAGTGCATCATGGTGTACGTATTACTGACCCAGCAATTGTGGCTGCCGTAGAACTTTCCAATCGTTATATTACTGATCGTTTTTTACCCGACAAAGCAATTGATTTGATTGACGAAGCCACTTCGGCATTGCGCCTTGAAATTGATTCAATGCCCGATGAATTAGACAAGATGAAACGCAAAATGATGAAAATTGATATTGAATTACGAGCTTTAAAAAAAGAAACTGATAAAGAATCTGAAGAACGATCAAAAAAATTAAAAGAAGAATTGGCAAATTTAAAAGAACAAAGCAATGAATTAGAAATTCACTGGAAAAATGAAAAAGAAGTGATTACCCAAATTCGTGAAAATAAAAAAGAAATTGATAAATTAAAACAACTTGCCGAAATTGAAGAACGTAAAGGCGACTTACAAAAAGTTGCCGAGGTTCGTTATGGCAAAATTCCTTTAATGGAAGATGCCATTAAACAATTAGAAAAGAAATTGTTAGATATACAAAAAGGTCGGGGAATTTTGAAAGAAGAAGTAACCGAAGAAGATATTGGTGCAGTAGTTTCGCGTTGGACTGGTATACCGGTGTCAAAGATGCTGGAAAATGAAATTAAAAAATTAGCCCGTTTGGAAGACGAATTAGAGAAACGCGTAATTGGTCAAAACGAAGCGATAACCGCGGTAGCCAATGCTATTCGTCGTTCTCGCGCTGGTGTGGCCGAAGAAAAACGCCCAATTGGTTCATTTATATTTATGGGACCAACTGGTGTTGGTAAAACCGAATTAGCACGAGCTTTGGCAGGATTTTTGTTTAATGATGAAGAATCTTTGGTACGAGTAGATATGAGTGAATATATGGAAAAACATTCTACTAGTAAATTAATTGGCTCTCCTCCTGGTTATGTTGGTTATGACGAGGGTGGACAATTAACCGAAGTGATTCGTCGCCGTCCATATTCGGTCGTTTTGTTTGATGAAATAGAAAAAGCTCATCCAGAAGTTTTTAATATGATGCTTCAGATTTTGGATGATGGCCATTTAACCGATGCCAAGGGTCGTAAAGTAAATTTCAAAAATACCGTAATTATTATGACCAGTAATATTGGTTCGGAAATGATTATGCAAATGGGTAGCGCCGGTGAATTTGGCTTTTCCGATAGTAATGATAAAAAAAATAAATCTAACGAAGAAAATATAAAAGGCAAAATAATGGAAAAATTGAAAGAGCAGTTTAAGCCGGAATTTTTAAACCGCGTTGACGAAATTATTACTTTTCATCCCCTATCCGAAAAACAAGTTCGACAAATTGTGGATTTACAATTGGCAATTGTTTTGATTCGTTTAGCCAAGAAAAAAATTACGTTGGCAATTTCGGGTAAAGCCAAAGACTGGTTGGCCAAAAAAGGTTATGATCCAAATTTGGGTGCTCGCCCACTAAAACGTATTATCCAAACCGAACTTTTGGATCAATTGGCAATGCAAATTATTGAGGGTAAAGTGCAAGAAGGTCAAACAGTTAGTGTGGATGTGGGGAAAGATAAGTTGATTATTAAATAACTACATTTCTTTTGTTGGTAACAAGTGAGTCACCTCGTTTCTCCCCCTTATCAAAGGGGGATTAAGGGGGTTATTCGCCAATAAGCCACCTGTAATAGCCTAGTAAGTCAGTTCCTCCCTTATTAAAGGGAGGTTAGGAGGGTTATTTGTAAAGAATTTATGAAAGTACCATATTCCCCTACTTTAAAAGCAAATTCTCGGTTATTAAGAAATAACCAAACCAAAGAGGAAAAATTACTTTGGTTTCATTTGCGTAAAAAGAATCTTAAAGGCTATTTATTTTCTCGACAAAAACCAATTGATAACTATATTGTTGATTTTGTTTGTTTTAAATTAAAACTTATTATTGAAGTTGATGGTTCTGATCATGAGTATCGGTTTGAAGAAGATCTTGTGCGTCAAAAAACACTCGAAAACCTTGATTTTTATGTGTTTCGTGTAAGAAACGAACAGGTACGAAAAAATCTAGAAGGTGTAGTTGAAGCAATTAAAATTGTAATTGATGATTTGGAAAAGGATTAAAGCCGCACTCATTAGAAGTTTAATTCTTGTACTTTTGCGAATAACCCCCCCCAGCCCCCCTTTAACAAGGGGGGAAACCAACGAGCCTTGCCAGGCTTGTTTTTTGTTCGTTTTAGATATGTTATAATGTTACCGATATGACAGAACAAAATTTAATTAAAAAAATTCAACAAGAATTTCCGCAAATCAAATGGAAAAAATATAGATATCTCACTCATGGTTGGGATCATGATGTAATTATTTTTGATGGAAAATTGGTTTTTCGTATTCCCAAAGAAAAAGCCAAAGATTTGCAAAGTCAGCTTTTCAACGAAACACAAATACTTAAATATTTAAAAAACAAGTTATTGGTTGGTTTGCCAGATTATCAATTTATTGCCAAAGATAAAACTTTTGCCGGTTATCCCCTACTACTTGGACAAGAACTCAGTCCCGCAAAATTTAAACATTTAACTATTAAAGAAAAACATGAGTTTACCAAACAGCTAGCAAATTTTTTGACAATTCTGCATCAGACATCAAAAAACATTGTAAACAAATATCAAGTTAGAACCGTGAATGACCAGAAAAATTACACTCGCTTGATTGCTAATACCGAAAAATTTGTTTTTCCAAAATTAAAAGAAAATGAAATAAAACAAATAAGAAATTATTTAGTGGAATTTAAAAATAGTTTTAAACATTCCAATGTTTTTATTCATAATGATTTGTGTTGGGAACATATTCTTTGGGATAAAAAAGAACAAAAAATTAATATTATTGACTTTAGCGACCAAGCCTGGGCCGATCCGGCTGGTGATTTTACTGGACTTTGGGAGTATGGTGATGATTTTGTTAAAAAAGTGTACAAATTGTATGGAGGAAAAAAAGATAATAAATTTTTGTATCGTTCCAAGCTCTACTATCAGCAAACTCCACTTTTTATTATGAAAGACGCTCTTTGTGGTTGTCCTTGTACTTTTGAACAAGGTTATAAAATGTTTAAAAAAAGATTTAAAAATTTAACAATAAAATAAATGACCACTATCGAACTCCTGCGACAATACCGACTAGGCGGATACGCAATATTTGATTTTGCCATATCTTATTTGGGAATTTGGCTCTTGTCTCCCCTACTCACCAGACTCTTTAAAAAAATACGACTTGATATTCCAAAAATTAATTGGTTATTTTTTGTTTTACCACTCGCAATCATCGTTCACATTCTTGTTGGTAATTTTACCCCTTTTACTAAAAACTTCTTAGATTTAAATGGTCACTATATTTTAAAATTAGTAGTCTTAATTTCACTAGTTCTAGGATTTCGAGGTGTTAAGATTATTAAAAAATAAAACTTGACAATATTCAAAAAATTAGTCTATAATATTAATATTATTAACTACATTATTAAAAACTATGCCAGCAGAACAACTTCGAGGCCCAGTAATAACACCGGAAAACGCCAGAGACCAACACGAATTTCAAGAGTGTTTTGATGCTTGGGATAATATTAATGAACAATTGTTTCGTATTGGTAAAATTATGGTAGATAATCCTGGTTCGGAACGAGCTAAACAAGCTTTATTAACCATTAAAAAAGCTGTTGGCTTTATGGAAGCAGGTAAAGAACCTGTTTTAGGTGAACAAAGTCTAGCAGAGGCAGTAAATAAAAAACATCCACTTTTTAATTAAATCTTAAATTAATTTAATATGTCAACAGAAAGACGAGAACAACCAGGTGCCTGGTCAGTAGAACAAGTACTGACTATGGACGTCAAAGACGCAAGAAAAACAAGAGAATTATTAGGTTTTATGAGAATGGCTGATGATGCAACAAAAATTGCTTTAGGCAATGCTTTTGTCGAACGTTCAGCTCAAAATGATGAAATGCGAGCTGAAGCTGCTTAAAAGTTTGTATCTTTAAACCACCCATTTGGGTGGTTTTTTATTACCCAAAAATGTGCTATAATGGCTTTACTATGAAAAATCTGCCCCACAAGCTGACTATTAGTTTATTATTAGTGGTTTTTGTTTTGTCTTATTCCCCTGTTTTTGCAGTAAATGAAGACAATTTTAATCCTAATTACCTAATTTCCGACGAAGAAATGCAAGACCATAACAGCCTTACCCGCGAAGAAATTCAGGCATTTTTAACAGACAATGAAAGCTTTATCGCCAATTGGAAAACCGAAGACAAAGATGGAGAAACACGCAAAGCTTCGGATATTATTTATCGAGCAGCCCAAGACTACAATATTAATCCTAAATATTTACTCGTAAAACTACAAAAAGAACAAAGCTTAATAACTAACACTAGCCCAACAGAAAAACAACTGGACGGAGCTACTGGTTATGGTATAACCGATGGTTGTGGCTGGGAATGTGCTAGTTATTTAAATAATAAGGGTTTTGGTAAACAAGTAGATGCGGCGGCTGGCATTATTCGTTGGTACTACGACCACGTAGATACCGAACCATGGATTAGAAGAGCTAACCAAACCAATATTATTGATAATCAAATTATTATTCCCCAAAATAATGCCACAGCTTTTTTGTATACCTATACTCCACATATACAAGGTAATAAAAACTTTTGGAAATTGTGGAATCAATGGTTTGGCCAAATTTATCCAAACGGAACCCTAATTAAAGGCTTTAACAGTTCCAGTGTTTATTTAATTCAAGAAGGGCAAAAACGCGAAATTACCAGCATGAGTGTTTTGCAAAGCCGGTTTGATTCAAAATTGATTGTCACCATGCCAAACACAGAAATTGAAAATTTACCAACAGGGCCGGCAATTACCTTTGCTAATTATTCAATTTTAAAACAAGGAAATAATTACTATTTAGTAGATTTTGACACTATTCGCCCTTTTGATAGCGCCGAAACCGTTAGAAAAATCGGTTACAATCCCCAAGAATTTATTGAGGTGGAAAAAGATGATTTAAATGCTTATCAAATTGGCAAAGTAATTACTGCCAGTATTTTGGATAATAAAAATTCTCCAGCTGGCAGAATAGTAAATATTAAAGAAAACAATGCCTATTACTATTTAAAAGATAATTTTTATTATCCAATCACTGACCCACAAATTGCTAAAATAAATTTCCCTAATTTAAAAATTGAAAAAATAGCAATTGGTGAATTACAAAATTTTGAAATGGGCGAGATTTTAAAATTTAAAGATGGCACAATTTTTGGTATAAAGGGTGATAACCGCATTTATGTAATGGAAGATGGTAAAAAACGCCATATTGCTTCCGAAGCAGTGTTTAATGGATTTGGCTATGATTGGAAAAATGTTATTTGGACAGATACTTTGACTGGAATGAATAATCCCACTGGACAGCCACTGTACTTACCCACTCGCTTAACATTATTAGACAAAATAGAAAACAAAACAACCACCCCAATTACCAACACAATTATAAAAAATAAAATGGTAGCCACACCAGAAGATAATACTAATTTTGTGGGAGACAAAAAATTTACTACCAATGTTGACACTTATTTAATAGCTGACTATGATAGTGAAGAGATCTTGGCTGGTAAAAACATCAAAACTGTGCGTCCACTAGCTTCTTTTACCAAAATTATGACTGCCTATACCCTTCTCCAGACAGGCTTACAAATGACCAATAGCATTACTTACAATCCTACTATTCAAAAGTGTACTTACAGCAATCTTCGCACAGTAAAAGGTGAACAATTTCGCAATGAACATTTATTTTGGTCATTAATGATTTCTTCAATCAATACAGCCGCACCAATGCTGGTGGACAGTCTAAATTTAACTGAAAAAGAATTTGTAGCCAAAATGAACAAAAATGCCAGTAATTGGAATTTAAATAATACATTTTTTGTAGATTCCTATGGTTATGACATAAAAAATGTTGGCACAGCCGAAGAATTTGCAAAGATTTTTAAAGTTGCTACTCTAAACACAGATTTACGTGCAGTTATGGGGATGAAGAGTTATGAATACAATGAATTAACAGACAAAGATGGCAAACCAAGACATTTTGATGAACACAGCAATTATTTGGTAAATGAAACTGATTTAGCTTATAAAATTTTGGCTAGTAAAACTGGATATTTGGACGAAGCTGGGGCTGGACTGGCAATGCTTGTAGAAAGAAATTCCGACAAAAAGAAATTTATTATTATTACCATGGGTAATCCTAATTACAATATTAGGTTTACCGAACCACGCAAAATTGCTGCCTGGGCAATGGAAAACTTTTAATTATTAAGTGTCATCGCGAGCGACGACAGGAGCGTGGCGATCCCCAGCTTCAGTGAGATTGCTTCGTCGGCTGTTGACCTCCTCGCAATGACAGACATAACCATATGTTAGTGTTTGCATCTATTACACCTCATCCACCACTATTAATACCAGACATTGGTAAAGAAGAAATTAATAAAATTGCCAAAACCAAACAAGCTTTAGAACAATTGGAACAAGATTTATATTTATGTAAACCAGACATTTTGGTGGTAATTTCTCCACACGCTAGCTTATTTGCAGATGCTTTTTCAATTAATGCCAATAATAAATTTGCTTGTGATTTTTCGACTTTTGGTGATTTAAAAACCAAAAAAGAATGGCTTGGTGAGCCAATGCTCGCCGCGACAATTTCTCACAAAAGTTATGAGGCAAAAATTCCAGTGCAACTTGTAAGTGAACAAAATTTAGATCACGGCTCAACCATTCCTCTTTTTTATTTAAGTGCCCATTTACCTAATTGTAAAGTTTTACCAATTGGTTACTCTATGCTCGACAACAAAACGCACTTAGATTTTGGCACGCTCTTAAAAGAAGTATTCATGGCTAGCGACAAACGTATTGCGGTAATTGCCTCGGGCGATTTGTCACACGGACTTACTACCAACTCCCCTGCTGGTTACAAAAAATCAGGTGAATTGTTTGATCAAAAAGTTATTGAATTTATGGAAAATCACAATACTGTTGGCTTTAGTCAGTTGGACAAAAAAATAATAGATGACGCTGCTGAATGTGGTTACAAATCGTTTTTAATTCTTTTGGGAATTCTTCAAGGTGTAAACTATACTTTTAAAAATTATTCTTACGAAGGTCCATTTGGTGTGGGTTATTTAGTTGGAAATTTTGTATTGTAAGTATGGATAATCTTTCTAGCATACTTAAAAAGAAAGTTGCTAATAAAACTAATAAAAATATTCATTCAGAAGTTCATTATTGGACCGACGTTATTTCTAGTGCTTTTGGCGAACGTAAAAGATTTGCCATGTATTTGGGAACGATAAAGCGCATTGGAGTCACGCAGGCACAAAAGATTTTTAATGAAATTAAAGATTCTAAAGTGGATAGCCCTGGCAAACTTTTCTTCTGGAAATGTAAACAATTGGGTGTTGACAAAAAGACCAAAAAGGGGTAGAATTTACTGTCATTATAAGTGCGTCACCCCCGCGCAGGCGGGGGTCTTACAAAAAATAAAAGATTCCCGCCTGCGCGGGAATGACGCGAATAAAATTATGTTAAAAATAGTAACCTTACCAAATCCAAAATTACGCGAACGTTCCACAGAAATTGACCGTGATTTTTTATTATCCCCAGAAATACAAACATTAATTATTGAAATGAGCCCAAAAATGTACACCTCCGATGGTATTGGCTTGGCCGCTCCCCAAGTTGGCTATAATATTCGTCTTTGTATAATTGGCAAAGAAGCTTTGAAATTGGATAAAAAAAACAAATTACCTGTAGAATTTGACTTAATATTGGTAAATCCAACTTGGCAAAAAACTAGTCGCAAAACAAACATTGATGAAGAAGGCTGTTTATCAGTTCCCGGTATTATTGGTAAAGTAAAAAGACAATCTGATATAGAAGTAGAAGCCTGGAATGAAAAGGGTGAAAAAATTAAATTTGCGGCTCATAATTATTTTGCTCGCGTTATTCAACACGAAGTAGATCATTTGGATGGAATCTTATTTATAGATAAGGCAAAAGATATACAGGAAATAAAATAATCTGTCATGCTGAATTAATTTCAGCATCCCAGGGGATCCTGAAACAAGTTCAGGATGACAAACGCATATGAACAAAATAAAAATAGTTTTCTTTGGTACTCATGAATTTGCCTCAACAATTTTACAAGGCTTGCTTGACAATCCTAATTTTGAAATTGCTTTGGTAATTACTCAGCCTGATAAACCCGTTGGTCGTAAACAAGAATTACAACCTCCAGCCGTAAAAATTTTAGCTCAAAAACATAGTTTAACAGTGGAACAACCGATCAGTCTTAAGTTAGAAGTTGTAAGTCAGAAGTCTTACAACTTACAACTTACAACTTATGATCTAGCTATTGTTTGTCAGTATGGTTTAATCATTCCCCAAAAACTTTTAGAACAGCCAAAATTTGGATTTATTAACGTCCACACTTCCCTTTTGCCAAAATATCGCGGGGCGTCTCCAATCCAAAGTGCTCTGGTTAATGGCGAAACCGAAACCGGAGTAACGATCATGAAAATGGACGCTGGAATGGATACAGGCCCAATTTTGACTCAAAAAGCTTGTATTATCGATAAAACTGAAACTTATACCACCCTTAGCAACAAGCTAGCCAAAATCGCCAATTTAGAGCTTCCAAAGGCCATTTTGGGGTATATTTCGAGTAAAATTGCTCCAGAACCACAAGATAACAGTTTGGCTACTTATACCAAAATTTTAACCCGTGATGATGGTAAAATTGACTGGTCCAAGAGCGTCAAAGAGATTTACAATCAATACCGCGGTCATACACCTTGGCCAGGTGTGTGGACTACTTGGAATAATAAACGTGTAAAACTTTTGCAAATTACACCTTCGGAAATCAAAATTTCAAATTCTGAATTTAAAGTAAATGATGGCAAATTACTAGTCGGCTGTAATAATGGCTCAATAGAAGTGCTTGAATTGCAAGTTGAAGGAAGCAAACCCACAGACGCTAAAAGTTTTATCAATGGCTATTTGAAATAAAACTATGTACGAAGAACATTTAACTAAAAAATCTATTTTCTTTTCATGGCAAACATTACTACTTTTATGTTTATTTTTTTTAATTAGATTAGGTTCATTTTTACTCAAAGATCATTTAATTATTCAAGGAATTTTGGTTTTTTTATTACTAATGCTTTTGGGAATTTTATATTTTAAAAAACCCGAATATGCCTGGTATTTGGTTTTGGGAGAATTATTTTTGGGTGGTGGTGGCCATTTTTTAGAAATTTCTGGCCTGTCTATTCGGACAATTTTTATTTGTTTTTTCCTTTTTCTGTGGTTAATGCAACATTTGGGACAAAATACCTTAAAAGAAAAACTTCTTACCAAAACACCTTTAATCTACTTTCTAAGTATTTTCTTTGTTTTCCTTATTTTTTCTGTATTTAATGGTTTAGAAAATGGTCATTCCTTACGTTTAATTTTTCAAGATTTAATTCCCTATTCACTACTCTTTTTAATCTTTCCTAGTAATCACTTATTTAGTGAAGAAAAAACCCAAAATTACTTTGTACGCTTGCTCTTTGTTTTTATAATCGGCAATGCTTTGTTTTCTTTAATTACTTTTGCTTTGTTTAGCAGTGGTTTAAATACTATTCATGATATTTTTTATACTTGGTACAGAGATGTAAATATTGGCAAAATAACCGATCTTTATAATGGATTTTTTAGAATTGTTGAACCAGAACATTTATTAATTACACCTTTAATACTTTTAATCACTTCCCTTTTAATGCGAGATGAAAGACACCACAAAATGTGGCGCGTAATTCGTTTTTTTGCCCTAACAATCTTTTGTCTTAATTTTTCTCGCACTTACTTTTTAGCTCTTGGCGCTGGTTTAATAATTTTAAAATACAAACATTCTTTTATAAAATGGTTAAGAGAATGTTTTACAGTGGTAATTTTATTAAGTTTAATTTTTATATCTGTAAATTTTATTGCTAGCGGTGGCAATTCATTAGGACTAGAATTAGTTGGTTTACGCGCTCAGAGTTTAATTAACCCCGAGATTGAATTATCTAGTAACACTAGAATGTTAATTCTCCCTGTTATTAATACTTTAATTCTTATTCACCCAATTATTGGTTCGGGTCTAGGCGCCACCGTTACTTTTTTTGATAATAATATTTTCAATACTGTTACTACTAGTAATTTTGACTGGGGTTATTTGGAAATGTGGGCTGAACTAGGTATTTTTGGGGCCTTATTATTGGTAGCACTATATTTGTTTGTAGCGGCAATTTTAATTATGAAAATAAAAACCATACCCGATTGGCATGATTTTGATGTAGGATTATTGGCGGGAATTGTGGCCTTTTTAGTAATGAATATTACTATGCCAGCACTCTTTCATGTTTATGGAATTTTATTTTTACTTTTAGTTCTTACTTTGGCTTTAAAAAACACAACTGTATACGAGCAAACGACCAAAACATTGTATAAGGTATTCAACCGTTTAAAATAAATTTAAACTGTGTTTTTGCGCAATTACTGCCCTTGCTACTTCATAATTTTTTACACGACCACTAAACCCTGGTAAATATTTCCAGGGTTTTTTATAAGCCAAACGTGGTAGCCAAGAGCTCATGGTGCCTTTAGCAATTATTTTAAATAAAAATCCTGGCACGTATACACCGTTTTTGTCATGCTCTGCCAAAGTTAGCCACAAATCCCAATCTTGAAAACGTTTTAAACTTTCGTCCCATTTAATTGCAACATCTTTACGAATAAGCGAAGTGGAATGAATATAATTATTTTTTCTTAATTTTTCTTCGTTAAATTCACCAGCAATAATTTGTTTATAAGCTTTTACCCAACCAAAATTTAAAGTTAAAAAATAATAATCACAATAAGCAAAACTTACTCCTGGATTTTCTACCAATGCTTTTTGCAACTTCTCCAACATCTCCGGCACTGCCACCACATCAGCATCCCAAAATATTACATATTCGCCCTTGGCTTTAGCTAAGCCACTATTCCTCATTTTTGGTGCACCTTCATGTAATTTATCTTCTTGAATAATTATCTCAAGATTTTTATATGTTTGATTTTTAAGAGACGCCAAAGACAGAGCCAATTCTTTTGGCTGATTGTAAACTGGAATAATAACACTAATTAATGGCTGGGATAATTGATTTGGCGACATAAACATTTTTATAACGAACTAAAATGGGGAAAATTAAATATAATGATCCCATAATAATAAATAATAAACTTTGCCAATTAAAATACCATAAAACAAAAGCTGTTAACCATAAAACCGAACGTCCACTATTTAAAAATAGTTCGCGACTTATCCAGGTTAAAGGATTATTTTTGTCGGCCTTGTCTTGTAGGATATTGGAACGCATGGGTTCGAGCATTATTGTTAAAGCTTTTAAAACTAAGGCTAAAGCGACAAACAAATAAAAACTAGTAGCAAAATACAAAGAAAATGTTACTAAACCAGTAACCATACATAATGGCCAAAGAAAAAACATTCTTTGATTTAAACGATCAGAAATTTTGGCAGTTTGCCAAGAAAAAACCAAAGCCACTAGACTTACCAAAGATAAAAATTTTCCAAAAGAAAAAGCATTGGTAATAAATTGCAAAGACAAAATCACAATCGTAATCGTATTTACTTTGTGCAAAGCTCCGTCCAAAATAGTAATTGTCCGAAAACCTTTTAAAGTACTAAATAACTTTTTCTTTTCCACTAGATAAATTTCTACTGGTAAATATTTAACCAAACAAACTACAAACAGAAGAATTAAAAAAGAAACCAAAACAAAATAAATTAAATTAACAGATGCTAACAAATAACCACCAACCAAAGGTCCAACAATTCCGCCAATAATCATAATGGCCCAATAAAAAGTAATATGCTGTAAATTTTTACTTTTATTTCCTTCTTTAAAAAATAACACATTAAAAGGCACAAAAAATAAAATTGTACCCGAATAGGCAACTGCTGTATAAAGAATTAACAAATATTTTATTGGCAATGGTAAAAATAATATTAGCAAGGCAATTGCCATTAAACTAAAAGCTAACCAAAATGTATGGTGAGTATGCCATTTTCTTTTATAAAAGATAATTAGAGAAACTGTTACGGCACCAAAAAACTCGGCCAACAAAATTTCTTTAATATCAATATTTCTTTTTACAAAGTAAATATACAAAGTAGTAAGAAAGCCTGAGGTTAAAAAAATGTAGCAAGAACCAAGCCACCAAACTTTAAATTTATTTTTTAGATAATCATTCATACTTTATAACCACTTTTGAATTACTTTTAATTGCTTTTCCCAGATAAATTCTGTTTGTATTCTTTCTTGGGCATTCATTCCCAATTGTTTGGCAAAATCTTGATTTTTTAATAATTCTACTATCGAATTAACTATACCTTCATCACCTTTAAAAATATCAACGACCAAACCAGTCTGACCAGTAATTACTGCTTCTTCTACTCCCCCGCTCTTGCCAGCCACTACTGGCAAACCACAAGCTGCAGCTTCCAAAAATACCATACCCAATCCTTCTTCACGTCTTTCATCTGGATGGGTTAACAAAACAAACAAATCTGCCAAATAATAATATGGTTTTAAATTGTCATGGGGTATTTCACCCAGATAACGAACCACACTTTGTAAGCCATTTTTTCTAACTTCTTCCAAAAACCAATCTTTTTTATTTCCTGTACCAACAACTAACCAAACCAGATTAGGGATACTATCCAAAACCTTTGGTAAAATTCTAAGTAAATGAGGAAAACCTTTACCATCGGCAATTCGAGAAATTGTTAAAACAATTTTCTTACCTTCCAAAGCTAGTTGGCCACGTAAATCACTTATAACTTCTTCACCAGGGACAACTGCAAAATCAATTTCTGGGCAAGGATAGAGTACCAATGATTTATTGGTAAACTCTGGTAAAATTTTTAATAAGCGATTTTTTAATGATTCACTGTTAAAAATTAAACTCTCTGCTTTGGTGGCCACAGCGCGCAACATTTTTCTTTTCCAAGGTGATTTTGTACCAAATTCAATATCAGTGCCGTGTGAAAAAACTAAATAAGGAATATTGAATATTTTTTTCATTAACCACCCAAGATAACCGACCGGTAAGATATGATGGATATACAACACTTCAATTTTTTCTTGCTTAATTATTTTACGAGTAATAAAAAATAATTTTAACCAGCGTGGCCAAATAAAAACAGGCCAAAATAAATTTTTTCTAACAACTTTAAAAGCTAATTGTTCATCAAAAAATTTATCAGCTTTTTGTTTGGGAGCCAAAACAAAAACTTGCTCAGGTGGCAATGACTTGGCAAATTGTTCTACATAAGTGGCAATCCCGCCCACTTGTGGTGGAAATTCTAGAGTGATGATTAAAATTCTTTTCATATGTTTTATGTTTGTCATCCCGAATTTATTTCAGGATCCCTGGGATGCTGAAACGAGTTCAGCATGACAGTTTAGCGCGTTATCTCTTTATTAAACTTAAAGCCTCTTTTACTTGTGAAATGGTAATCGCTTTGGTAATAAACAAACTAAAGGTATAAATAATTCCTGCTAAAACAATTACCAACAAATAATGCAAATAACTTTTTAAAAAATAAACTGCCAAGCCCATTAACAGCGCCGAAAAGAATAAACTAAAAAAATTTTTGGCCAAAAGTTTGTGTGGTAGTTTGGCAATACGCGAAATAAAAATATAACCAATTATTGTAAGTAATAAATTGCCGGTTGCTGCAGCAATTGCCGCGCCAGTTACTCCATACACAGGAATTAACAGTAAATTTAAAATTACATTTAACACCAACACCCCAAAAACAATTGCTGTTTGGGTGGACTGTTTGTTGCAAGCATTTAAAAAAGCACCAATCGGAAAACTTAAAAACGAAAATATCAAACTAAGCATCAAAATTTTTAATGGCAAAATTGATGGCAAAAATTCGCTAGTATAAAGCGACAAAACTATTTCTTTGCTTAAAATTGTAATACCAATCGCAATTGGTAAAACAATGATCATGAGATACTTCATTCCCCTTTCAAAATAATAGACCAACTTTTCTTTGTCATGAATAAAAAATTCGCTAAATCGCGGATAAAGCGCTGCCACCAGGGCCATAGGAATAAATTGAAAAGCGAAAGTAATTTTATATGGAATACTATACCAACCAACAGCTGTAGAACCCAACATTTGAGAGAGAATAATTGAATCAATATAAGAGTAAACTCGAGCAAAAATAGCTGCCAAAGCAAAGGGCAAGGCAATCCGACCTAAATATTTAAAAATTTCTTTGTTGTATTTGGGTATTAATTTAATTTTATAATGCTGGTAAAGCCGACTAGCTGCATACAAAACATTCAAAAAACTAGGAATTACAAAGGCCACCATTAAAAAAATTAATGGTTTACCAGAATAAAGAAAATAACCACCCAAGAGTAAAGTAATAAATTGCGAACCCACAATCCCCCAGGCTTCATATTTTAAATTCCCCAAAGCCCGCATTACGCCATAGATAGAAAGGTGCAAGGAATCAAAAAGCATGGTGAGAGCCGATAAATAGACCAAACTTTTTATTTCTACTCCATAACCCATTAAATTAATTGTTACAAATGCAGCCAAATAACTTAACAAAGCCAAAATAATTTTAACCGACAAAATAGTAGAAAAATATTCCTGCGTCTTTTCTTTGATCCGGGCCGACTCACGTACCAGCACATTGGTAAAACCCAAATCAACAAAAACCACAAAAATAGTGGTAAAAGACATGGCAAAAAAATACTTACCTGTGCTTTCCGCACCCATTTGACGGGCAATTAAGGTAAAGTAAACAAAAGAAATAACCTTTTGCCCAACATAGGCAAAAGTAATAAAAGCAGTGTTTTTGGCAACTGAATTAGGCATAAGATATATGCTGTATAATAACAAAAAACCTCCCTATTGTCGAGGAGGTTTTAGATAATTTATTTTTTTCATATACATATTTCTTTAAAATTACCTAAAAACTAAACCAAAATAACTTGTAGTTTCCGATGGTTTTATTAAACTAAAGTCAAAAGAATTACCATGATAAATTTCTTCTATTTGCCAATTCCTTTTTTGAGCCAATAATAAAATAGTTACTAAACTAATTGGTGAATCTATATAATCATTGTTCAAACGAGCAATCATTTCTGTGTTCCTTTCCCCTATCCACTGTTGAGTTTCTAAATCATTTTGATCGGCCTCTACTCTATCCAAATAATGTGAAAAATCCGTCGAGACAACTATTAAAGAATGTTCCGGTAAATTTTTGTTGAGCCAAATAGACAATTTATTTGCATCTTGAATGTTGGCATAAGAATTAATAATCACCGGCACAATCTTGGCCTCGGGGAAATAATATTTAATAAATGGCGCCATTGCCCCAACAGAATGTTCATTTTGAAAAGCTTCAAAAACTGTCTGTTCACCAAAATCGGCCAAAAAATTATTAACCAAACCCCGATCTGTCTCCACCTCGCCCCAAGGAGTCTGCCAACTCGCCAAAGTTGTTGCCAAAATTTCTTGACTAATATTTTCGTGATTAGGGCCAATGACTACAATTGTAGAAAAATTTTCACCGCTGGCTCGTTTAAACAAACCAGCAATATATTCTCCTGCCAAAAGATGATGTGGTACTACAATAGCCTGAATATTCTTTTCCACTTTAATATTTTTTGTTTTCTCGATTGAGGAAAAAAAATTATTCTCTTCATAAAACATTGGCTTCAACTTTATTTCCGGCAAAACTGAAACTGAAATTGGCGAAACCATTTCGTATTTTTTTGACGATGATTTACTAACAAGACAAATGGAAACCGCAATGACTACGATAACTGTGGCAAAAATAATAAATTTTACTTTCATTGAGAAATATTTATTATCTCCGAACTAGAATAATTCATCACTTGGGGGAAAAGATAAGCTTGCACAAGTGTTGGTTCTGCTATGTATTCACCGATTGTCTTGACTCGAGCAAAATAGTGAAGCTCAGTGCTACAATTACTCCAGCGTCGGTGGATTATAAATTTTACTTCTTGCCCATTACTTTGGTAAGGATACAAGAAACAACTACCTTTGCCTCCAGCAGAGTAATTTTCGTTGCCCAACTTGGTCATTAAGATTAGCCCACTTGGCAATACGTCCGTAATTTGAAATTCATCAATTGTAGGATCCCAGACCTTTTTGGAGAAATTGACTATCAATCTAACTTCTACAGTATCACCTTCCTTAAATTTGGTTGTTGGCTTACCATTGACCAAGTATTGTCTTTTGATACCAACACTATTATCTCTCACAATATCCGTCTCTGCCAAAGATTGTAGTGACACCACCGATACACCAACTTGACCTTCAACGTCATTAAAATTTAATTCCTTGCTTTGACTAGGATAAATTTGAAAAGCATGAACTGAACCTCCAGTTATATTTATCGTTTGTTTATTGCTAAACAAAGTATAAGTCACTTCAGCTGGACTTGGTTTTAATTGAGGCAAGGCTTGGCGAATGTAGTTTATCTTTTCCAAATTAAACAATGTATCACTATTCTTTTCTTTACCTGTCAATTGTTGATTATTTTCCAAATAATTCCACAAACCAACTTGCTCAGGCAAATTTAGAGTAGCTGCCAAAACTGCCGACAAAGCTGTTGCCTGAAAAACTTCATCGGGTTTGTCACTAACTTTTAGAATAATAAATTTATCTTTGGTTTCACCATACTGATTAAGTATTTCCACAAACATTTGACGAGCTTTTTCTTTGTTACCCAAATCTGCCAAAGCTTGAGCCAAATAAAGTTTTTCTTTGACTGTTAAATCCTGTCGAGCACCAAGCCAAACATTTAACCTAGTCAAAACTGGTTCATGCAATTCTGCCAAACCATACAGCGCCAAAGAAATTTCTTCGTGGTTGGATAATTTATTTTCTAATTTAGAAAATAAATATTGTTTTAAAGATTCTTCATCAAATCCTGCTGTACCAACCTGCGCAATACGAGCAGACAATTCCAACTCTTCACTAGAGTATGGCAACAAAGCAATACCTCCACTCGCTAATTGATAATTTACGCCTGGCACAGTGTAATCAACTACCGTTTCATTGTAATATTGCTTTAATAATTTTCTAGATTCACTTTTCGCAATTTGTTGGTCAATCCGATCACTCCAATTCCAACTTAATTTTTGCAAAGGATAATACAATTGATTCTGTCCTTCATCACTCAAAACAATTGTTACAGGATCATTACCAGTCAAAGTCAATTTTGTACCAGAAGTCAATACTTCATGAGTCGCAAATTTTGCTTGCAATCGACTCTTAATCACATTAAGAGGTAATTTTACAGCATCATCACCTTTGGCAGTCTGTAAAGAAAAGATCATCTCTTGTAATCCCAATTTTAATTCTGGTAAAGGAAAATACACTGCAGCAAAAGCTTGAGCTATTTGTTCACTTGCCTTAAAAGCACCTGATGAAAAACCAAATTTTACTTGATCATTAGTGGTTAGAACGGTCCCAAATGCACGCACTTTGGCCACTGGTTTATCTCCCAGTAGGTACTCCTGACCAATAGCAACTTCGGCAAAAACAGGTAAAGACACCGGAATTTTTATAACATTTACACCCGCATACAAATCATCATTTATACCTTGGGCCGTGACTCGCCAAGAGGTAATATTGTCAGGCAAAGTAAATGTTGTTTCTGCCTTACCTTGACCATTGGTTTTTACTACTACAAACAAAGCCGCATCGGTAAAAAATTCTCTTGGCCCACCACCTTTTTCATTGTGTACATAAATACCATCAGCAAAGTAGGTATGTTCGGGATCAACCCTAAAATTATAAACTTCTACAACCTGGTTAACTTGCTCAATCGTCTCAACTCTCACCTCTTCACCAGCTTCATTGGTCAGATAGTCCCCGACTTTTAATTTTCCAGCTTCTACAAAACTGCCTTGTCTAAAAATTAAATGCTGAGGCGTTACTTTTAAGTATTTATTAATTATTAAATAGAAGGGCACAGTATGCTTAAAAACCTCAGTAACTTTTCCGCTGGCCGGCTTTTGACTAACCGGATTAGAAAAAGTTTTTATTTTATCACCAACTGCAATTTCTTCTATCACTTTTTTGCTACCATTATCCATACTAATCATCGTACCAGCCAAGAAACAACCACCCTTTTCGGCCCCGCCATAAGATTGGTCAATAGAATTATGGGTTTGTAAACTAAGTAAACTACCAGAATAAACGCGAGCGTAAAGACTTTCTATAGGGCTAACTTGTTCATCCTGCACGGCGTAGAAAGCTTCATCCACCAAATTTAAATTTACTTCGGCTTCAACTGGTCGATCATTTTTATCGGTCACCGAAACTGTCATTTTTACTTCTTCACCCGGTTTATATTTTTCTTTATCAGTTGATAATTTTATTTTTAAGTCTTTTTCGGAATAATCATACCACACAACTGCACTATTATAGCCACTGTCTATAACGTCATAAGACTTACCATTAAAATGTACTGCCGATAAATTAATATTTGGCACGTCCCGCTTTTCGAATGTAAAATTATAAATAGGTTCATTAACAACCTGGTATTCCTGTAAACCATTTTGAAGTTGGGTATACAAAAAGCGATTTTCACCACCTGGCAATAAATCATCATTCTCTAAAAATTTTACACTTACATTTTCTCCTGCCAAATACTTTTTACTATCATTGTCTCCTACCTGTAAATGATAATATTTATAGTTATTATTATTGTAATAACTATAAGATGTACCATTGTAATAATAAAGATAACTACTATTCATATCATACAAACCATTCCGACCAAAAAATTTTAACCTTACAATATAAGAAGTATCGGGTTCAACATTTCTTTCATAAGAATAATTACCCTGACTATCGGTTTGGGCAGAAAAATTATCTACCACTTTTTCTTCACGATCATATTTATAAGTCTTGTAACTATGTTTGTTAACAAAATCATAAACCGTTCCTGTTTCAATTTTTTTGTAAGTTATTTTGGTTACTTGGACCTGCAATTGAATATTGGGTGCCAACGCTTTGCCCCAACTATTATTCCGTGAGTCAGTTGATTCAACCGCCGCCAAATCAATAAACTTTGTTTGATAATCAATCTTAGCTTTGCCAATCTCGGGGTAAGTTGTCTTAGTTGTCAAATAAACATCTGGCCCAAAAACACGGACTGATTTACTAGCATTAATCTCGGCCAACTCACTATCCTTCGGCTTAACAGAAAAACTTTTATATTTTGGCCAACAACGTCCACCATCTTCCTTACAATTTGTATCTTTTTCGGTGTACACAAAACTTAGATCACCTGTTTGATTGGTAACCTGGTTATTAATTCCCACGGGTGTATCAACTACCAACGCTAAATTTGATACTGGCGTACCTTCAAAAAAACTGGCCTTTGCTTTAAAACTAATTTCTTCTCCAGCAAAAACCGAATTTTTGTCAGACTCCAAATTTAATTGGTAAGCTGGTTTGGTGTATTTTTCTACAGAGATATATTTATTAGCAATAAATACGTCACCAATTTTAATTTGTAAGTTGTAATAATCCGGTCGCAAGTTGTCCAATTTTATTTCACCCAAGAAAGCCCCAAGGTCATCCAACTCTACTTCTTGGTAAAAAATTTTTACTGGTTGATAATAATAATCCACATAACCTTCTTTATACAAAGTCACACTAACTTTTTCCTTTATTTTTTCACCGTTACGTTCTTTTAGCATGCCCCAATATTTAATCACATCAGTTGGTTGATACAAAGGACGATCAGTATAAACATAACTCCAATAGTCGCCACCCACTTTGGTGGTTTTGGAAAAATTCATCAAGGTTCTGGCCTCCAAGAAAATTTGTTCACTGCCTCGGGACAACTGCAAATAAACACTCAATTTATTACGATTTTCGCCAGCCACGTCTGAATAAAAATTATCGGGTGTTGGTATTACCACCAAACCTTTTTCATCGGTACTATATACTTTGTCTCTATCCACAAATAATACATTAACACCACTTGCAGGTAAACCGGTAGACAAATCATTTACCCAAACCAAAGTATCAGTATCAGTAATATTTACATAGGCTACTAAGTCAGAAACCTGAATATACACCTGTTGAATTTTATTATTTTGTAGAAGATCTACCACATAAAAACCCTTTTCTAAATTTTGTGGAAATTCAATATACTTAATATTATTTTCAACTTTTATTTCCACAGGAAAAGACAAAAATTCGGACATTTCGTCCGTATTTACTCGATAGTCTTCACGACTTGAAGACCAATATGGAATTTTATTTATGTCCTTCAATGACTGCAAAAATTGATCGGCCTTTGCATAACGGTAAACTTTGGCACTTACCGCACTAATTGATGAACCATAAGCAGAAACTTGTATAATTGGTTTGTCCTGTGAAGCAACTTCATAAAATCTTTTACTAAGAAAAATTTGGCCTTCGTTTTTGCTACTTGTTTTTGTATTTTTGGATTCAAAAGCAAAACTATAGTCTTCTGCCAAAACTTCTGCAGAATTTTCTAAAGGTAAGCCCTTTTTAATTGTAACAGTATAAATCGTTTTTTCAAGCAACTTTTCTTTCGGCACAAAAACCATTGTCCGCCCGTGCTTTTCAAAACTACCTTGGACACTTGGCTGAAGGCTAAAATATTTATCAAAATTTGTAAAATTATCGTGACTAAAAGTAATTTCGATACCAGTATTCAAAGGCACTGCAGAGGCTGCATTTCTTGGCAAAGAATTAAGTACTTTAAAAGTATCCTTTACCTGATAAGCCCAGGCATAATCACGTTCTTCTTGGATACCAGTAGTACTTAGATATGAAGTGATTAAAGAAATTTTTAACAAAGTATTTGCTGGCAACGGCTCTTTAGGAATAACTTTCCATTCTTGATCTGAAATTGTTTCCAAATCATAGGCAACCGCCGGTTCTAAGCGCAAATTATTTTTTATCAAACTAGTTTCGACTTTCTCCTTACTTTTTAATATATAATCAGAGTTGACTTCAACACCCAAACTATCACTCAAACCTGGCTCCAAAGAAAAATTATCCTGGGCATTGGCATTACTTATCATAAGCTTGGAAAAGCCAGAAAACAAATTGGAGTTACCGCGATTAAAAATTGGCACAATGTAACTAATAGTTACCAAAATTATGATAATAAACGCTACTATAAAAGCCGGTCCCAAATATTTCATTTTAAACTTTTCTCTTATTGCCAAAACTATTTTTGCCATACTATTTTTGGTTTTTTCGTACTCTCTTACTTAATTTCCCCAAAAGGGACACTTAAAAATTAGGTCGAAGGGCACTTGAATTATACCGGCTAACGGATGAATAACTGTTTCATTACTCAAGGTAGACTTCTATACTAGCACTAATAACAATATAACACCAGTGTTAGTCTTGTACAATACAACATGAGCCCCAAATGGAAACCCATTCCAATACAAAATGAGCCCCTAAAGGCCCATTGAGTAGAGGTGTGGAATAGTTCATACTGAAGGTTACTATGACAATCATTAT
>Ga0209212_1000364_pt1 | contig 90051 bp, 83 predicted proteins | sample RifGroC2_FD_183996 | JGI IMG/M metagenome (GOLD analysis project Ga0209212, IMG submission 183996) | Groundwater microbial communities from Rifle, Colorado, USA - Groundwater C2 (SPAdes) (version 2) | ecosystem: Environmental > Aquatic > Deep subsurface > Groundwater | place: Rifle, Colorado...
ACGATTCTGTCAAAACAGGAGATGACTCCCTTGATTTTGGTGCTATGCCGCTCAATAAAGTCCTGCATCGTTCAAATTCTCCGTATATGATTTTTGAAAGTGAGGGATTGTCGGAGAAATGTCTGGCAGCGTAAAGAAGAATTTTAACTTTTTTGGTTCCGGCTATGCCGGGTTAGGGGACATAATATGATTCTGGGCAGAGCAACCAGCAATATAAGCCATAGATAAGCCCAGCATATAATACAGTGCTTTTTTTAGCAGGTTTTTTGCGTTTGTCATTTTTGCATCATTTAACTGAAACTATTATACGATTAAGTCGGATTATACCTATCTCCAATTTAAAGCGCAAGTTTTTTTTAAAAAATGATTTCTTAGAACCATGTAAAAAGTCATCCCGATATTATAACACCCTACCGAAAATAGCAATTTCTGGCTTTTATAAATCGCCATCAACATATTGAATTTTAAGGTACGGCATAAAGATTTGCTGCGGCGGAGCTTATGGTAAACCCCTAAGCTTGAGGTGTTTTTTCCTTGACTTATGAGACTGAATTTTATATAAGGCTTAGATTGTTTAGTCTCAGGAAGACAATGAAGAAGAAGGGTCTATACATTCGATGTCCGTTCTCTGAATTAACCCTAAGTGCGTATATTGGCTACACTAATGGCATTTTTCCAATCAAAAGTAATAAGTTATTGGCAAAACAAATACTTTTGGTATTAACCCTGATTCTCAGTACCGTTTCAATAACTTCCGGAGCGATTTCTACAAATGTTTTCCTGCGAGACAGCAACACGCCCATTGAATTAGTTGATCCAAATATTCCTCATATTTATCAAGACATTATGGTTGGAACTAAGTTGAAGATTGTTGTAAGTTCCAATACTATTGAATATTGGACAGGGGATATTGCAATTGAAGAAGCATATTGGCTTCATGGGTTTTTGACACCGAGAGAACCTCTGCCTGCAGCGGGTGATTTATCTGTTATTTTTGAACAAGAAGAACCAGGTATTAAATGGATTACTTTAAGTACAGACGGTGATAATATAGCTGCAGGAGATTGGTTTATTATCGACTATAATGCTGTAGATGCAGGAGACTTTAGTATCGGTTTCTATGATTATAACATAAGTTGGGATGACCCTAATTATTACATTTGTTTTTCAAATGTTCGCACACGTGATTTTAATAACGACACCGTAGTCAACCTACGTGATTACACCCGTGAGGTCACAGGTTCGAATCCTGTATCGCCCATTACCTTAAATCCTTTCACGTCAACAAGTTATCGCAAACAGCATTATTTCCCCCAAATGCTCTAAATACGCCAGAATACGCTACAATATGCTGCATTCTACTCCAAGAATACTCCAAAATTGGGAAAAGCGCAAATGTTTTTTTGATATTTTTTCACATCGCTTCAAACCTGCCTAAATGAACTTTTGCAGGGACTGTCAAGAATCTTTCGCACTTTTTTTCATAGTTCTTTCAATGGTCATGGTTAATCTGTTCCTATGACCCCCATGGGGGTCATTTTTTTATCGGGCTATCCGGCAACTACTGTCAACTTTTCTGAATGTTCTCGTTTCAATTCCGTCAGTCGTTCCATATTCATATATCGCTTAAGACCCCACTGTGTGCCGGCTATATGCCGTAGTCTCGCCGCTGCCAGCATCAACGCACTGTTGCCATCAGGAAAGGCTCCAACCACTCGGGTTCTCCGACGAATCTGCTTCATTATATTTTCCTGCGGATTATTCGTATAAATATGTCGATGGTGTTCACGCGGAAAATCATGATAGCTCAGCGTCTCATTAATCCCTTGGCGAACTTTCTCGGCTGCTTTATAAAGCTTCATTGTCTCAAGTTTCTCAGCTACCGCAGCAGCCTTAATCCTTGCCGCCCCGGCATCTTCCTGTGCATGAATCGCCTTGAGCATGGCTGCTACCTCTTTCATCTTACCTCGCGGTACCACGCTCAGCACATTACAATACCAATGAACTGTGCAACGCTGCCATTTCGCTTCCGGATAATACTCCGCCAGTGACTCAATCAGACCGATACATTTATCCGAGATAAACAAATCTGGGCATGTTAAACCACGCCTTTTCAAATAAGCCAGAAAGCTGCTCCAGCCCGCTTTATCTTCCTTACAGCCTTCGGCAACACCAAGAATATCACGATAACCATCCTGGCCGACTCCTACTGCCACGAGAATAGCAACATTCCTGACTTCACCGCCCCATGTTCGTTTTAGGCTGATACCGTCAAGATATACATACGGGTATTGGCCGGTAATCTTCTCATTCCGCCATGCTTCAATCCGTTCGTACATCTTCTGATTCAGATCGCTGACGGTGCCGGCACTGACTTTAATGCCCCATAGAGCCTGGGTAACATCTTCGACGCGGCGAACCGAAACACCAGCCAAATACATCTCCATTAACGATTCTTCCACGGAAGACTCTCTGCGTTTATAACGCTCGATAATGGCCGTTTCAAATTTGGCGTAGCGTAACTTAGGAATATTCAACTGGACATCTCCAGCCTTTGTATGAAAGTTACGCTGGTAGTGACCGGCTCTGCCATTGGCACGTTTGTCGCTCCGCTCATACTTCTGGGCGTTGCACAACTGATCCGCCTCGGCATCCAGCATGGCATTGAGGGTCTCTTCAACCGTCGAACGCACCATCTGACCAAGATGCTCCTGTATCTTGGTTTCATTAATTTTGATAACATTATTCAAGTTCTTGTCCGATTGTGCCGATTCAGCGTTCTGCATAGTTCTGTCCTTTCTTTGGTTTTATGGTTTTTGATCGTTTCATGTACCATCGACCAAAGAAAGGACTCTTTTTATCAACTTTTCAAAGTGCGAAAGATATTATACGTTCTCCTTTTGCAAGACCAAGCTTAAGGTTTTAGACAGAGCAAAAATTTCCAAAATAACCGACTTATATGGCTGGATGAATTTTTGCCTGGGACAGGACAATACTGTAAGAAGATTAAAGGAAAAATGTATTATTTCGGCTCAGACAGGGAAGAGGCTCTACAAAAATATGTGAATCGGGCAACCCTGCGATGTCGCTTGGGCTCTGAACGCCGATTGATTATTTTGAAAGCGAGGAAAACTAACAGGGTCAGTGGAGCATAAGTTTCGAGGAAAAACAATAATTTGTCAAGCCCATCTGATAATCCAATCACAAGCGGGATTATGATTGCCGCGGGTATTGCGATACTACGGGTTAAATTAAATTGAGGAAATTTTAATCGCTGCCATCTGCGGTCTAATTGCATTGCAAGCCATCCGGCAAAAACACCTATCATCCCAGCGGCAAATACATCCGACGGATAATGTGCCATATCAACCACTCTCAATAAGCCGACTGCCGCAGATGCGGTCAGGAATAAAATTGTCCATCGCCAGGACACAAAAAATGCTACCACTGTCGCTACGGCAAATATGGAAGCTGTGTCGCCAGAAGGAAATGATGGGGTGCTTAATTTATTTTGTTTTTCCGCTGTCTGAGCGGCGTTGATGACATCTCGAGGACGGGGTCTATGAACGCTGTATTTCAGTGATGTTACGATTAACAAAAGCATAATTAACGCGTGGAATGCGACAAGAACCGGCTGCTGTTTTTTCGTTGTTATGAACCAGACGAGCAGTAACCATATCGGCAACCATACTTTCCCCAGACAAACAATCATTTGCCCCAGGAAATTACCGCTCCAGTTGACAGGCGTTTTAGATAATAAGGTAAAAACATGCTGGTCCAGATAGAAATATGACCAAACGCTAAATAATCCGCAAACAGCAATCAAGAACAGAAAAAACACATCCTTGCCGGAGAAGTTTAACTTTGATATTATTTTTTTATAAATCATCGTTTGGTTTTTACCCTCATAAAATCAGAGTTAACAAGCCATTATAATAGGAAATATTCAAAATGCAATTGGTAGATTTTACACCATATGTTATTGTGATTTTCGAAACAAAGCACCAGCTGTATTTTTATCAATTTGCACCTCGGCCTTATCATTATAGTAAACCATATTGAGTCGGTTATCCGCCTGAAGTTCTTTCAAATCGTTCTCGGTAGCAAGAATCCAATCGCCTTTATCATAAAGCTGATAAATCATATTTTTATCCATTATTTCAGGGATATCTCTTGAGAAATAATGTACGACTCTGTTTGAAACGTGGTTGTATGCCACGAGGTTATCTGTTAACGGTATTCTTTTTGCTATTTCAAGCCCGAATATTTTAGTGTAATTGTTATTATCAAGTGGGGCTGACAGGCTGACAAAACAGATTGCAAGCAGAGAATAACCTCCAAAGATTAATCCGCAGCCAAGAGTTTTTCTGCTTTTTGCAAATGCTGCCAGAATCCCTGCTATTATTATAATTGCTGTTATGCCAAGAATCAGCGCTTCAGAAATAAATTGAGAATGAGTAACGACGAAGTAAATCATACCTGTAATTACGGAGAGGGTAATAATTATCATGTGGTAAATGAGAAAATTCTTGGCAAATTTTCCCGTAAAGGCTTTTCGGATGAAAACCATATCTTCTAAAACAATTCCAATTAAGATAGCCATAACAGGCACAACAGGCAGCATATAATGTTTGCGTTTGCCTGCTGAGATGGTTAAAAAGATTAAGTCTGCCGCAAAACAAAGCCAGAGAAACAGCATAGCTTTTTGTTTTTTATCCCAAATTTTGTAAAAAGGCGATATTAAGGCAACAGGAGCAAAGGCAACCCATGGAGCAGCGAACGCGAAAGTATAAAGCATATACAAATAGAATGGATAATTGCCGGCGGCGAAGTTGCCGAAGAAACGGTCATAAAAGTTATGTTTCCATACGACTAAATCCCAGTTCACTCTGTAGCCTATAGCAAGCGGCCATGGCAGTACTATAGCAAGAAATATAATTACGCCTGTGATGGGCAGAAGTTTTGGTATTATTTTCCATTGTTTGAATATGACAATGTAGAAGAACAGCGGGATAGCAACCAATGGAAGGGGAATTGGGCCTTTAGCAAGCATTGCCAGGCCGAAACTTATCCAGAAAACAAGCATTTGTATAATTTGCTTTTTGCGAGATTGTTCAATAGCAGCAGAGTAGAAAGCAAGAAAGCATAAAGTTATAAAAAAAGTAAGAAGCATTTCCGGTCTTGCGTTATGAGCGTAATTGATACAGCCGAATGATGTTGCCCAGACCAGAGCAGATATTATTGCAGTCCGAGGAGACAACCATTGTTTGGTAAAATATAAAATAGCAAGCGCGGACAAAAACGCAGATAAGGCACTTGGAAATCTTGCGGTAAAAGCGTAAATTTTGCCGGTTATTTTCCCCAGACCGGCTACAATCCAGTAAGAAAGCGGTGTTTTTTCAAGTCTAAGCTGTCCATTACAGGTAGGTAAAACCCAATCATTATTCTGAAGCATTTCGCGTGCAGTAACTGAAACAAAACACTCATGATTTTCCATCGCTTTGCTGGAAATGCCCCAGATAGCAGTCAGCCCTGACAGGACTAATGTTAAAATCAGGATTATGTTCTTATTTTTCATATTCAATTACCCTCATTATTTATTATTTTAAAAATTATTTGTAATTAGTCAAAGTAATTTGAGGCAGTGGAGTTGGAATTTTACCAATTACTCCCTTTTGCATAAGCAGAAAAGCCAATTCTCCCATATTGCCGTTAAGATAGGGCAATAGCTTAGGATTGTCTTCAGGGTTCCAGCCATAACTCCTCATCTCGTTAAGAATAAAAGGTACATCCTTTTTTTCGATAAGTAAGCGGTAAGCCGCAATTACGCCGCCTGCGCGTTGGGATCCTGCGGCACAGTGTACCAATACGGGTTTTCTTTTTTCCCTGGCCTGGTATATTGCTGCTATTGCCTCAGCATAAGTATTAACATCCCCCGTTCCATTGCCTGCTAACGGGAATATATATCTTTCAATGCCAAGTTTTTCAGCAACCTTTTTTTCTGTGCTTTTATCAAGATTCCTGGCCGAGTCCCCTGTCAGGCACACAATTACTTTTATATTATACTTGAGCAAAGTTCTTTCAACTAACCATCTTGATAGTTGCCCGCTGCGGTAAATCCGTCCCTCTTCTACTATGCCAAATTTTTTTGGAACGAAATCGTCCTCTAACAATTTCACCCATATAACTAAAGTCCCTATCAGGCAGAACAAAATTGCAGCAATTATTAGTTGTCGTTTATGAGGCAGCATTTTTTTACCGAATTTGTACTTCATTGTGTCTGGTTTTAATTTTTGTGATGACCGTGATAATTTCCGCATTATCCACTAGTTAAACACAACTTTCACTCGCTTACTTCCTGACACAACAATCGCTTTTCTATCGTGTGTGTATAAATGACGGATGCTATGAGCAGGGAAAAGAGGATAAGGGAAGACCCTATGGTGCCGAAATTGAGCCCACCCTTTGCGACGGGCTTTGTAAGAAGGTCTCCAAAGGTTGCTCCAAATGGGCGGGTCAAAACAAAAGCAGTCCAGAACAGCATAACTCTATGAAGCCGAGTGAAGTAGGCGGCAAGGACGATTAATCCAAGTATTCCCCCTATAAGAACGGCTCCTCCCAAAAACCCCAGTCCGGAGTCATCGGCCAGGAAATCTCCCAGAGCCGTACCCAAGGTGTTGGAAAATAATATGGCAGTCCAATAAAAAAGCTCTGCTTTGGTTGTCAGGATGTTGCTAACAGACAATGTTTTTTCGCTGATACGCCAAGCTGCCAGCACCAGCAGCAAACAAGTAACCAGGATTAGCGAGCCTTTCATATAACCAAGCGCCAGCGTTCGATCCATAAAATCTGACATTGTTGTACCGGCTGTACTTGTCGTAAGAATCACAGTCCAAAAAATTATAGGATGAAACTTAGTGGACTTAAGCTGAATGATAACAGAGACCAGAAACAGGCTGATTAGAATGATAGAACTAACGGCGTAACCGACGTTCATCGTCATCGAAAGGAGGTCTCCAGCTGTTTCGCCGAGAGTGGTTGCACATATCTTCATAACCCAGAAGAAGAAAGTGACTTTCGCAATTTTATTTATTTTACTCATTACTGCTCCAATTCATAGTTATACACTAATTCATCGTGAAAAGGATAAAGGCCTTTCACGATTATAGCACTTAAAACGACTTTTTTGCTATGTTACGTTTTGGAAAATGAGAATATGATGAGAATGGAGGTTTTTCTGAAATATTATTAAAGATGCCCTTAATAAAATGTATATTCTCATAGTATTCTCATAATATTCTCTGTAATATAACAAGTCGATTACAGATAGTCTGTTATGGTGACGGACAGTGTAACGACAAAAGTATTCTACTATGGAGAATTGAAATGATTAGGAAAAACCGGATTGTGATTGGATTGTGTGTTACAGTTGCAGCAACATTGTGCGCTGTAGCCTACGCCGAGAAAGATGAAAAAGAATGTCCGCTCTCGGCAGTAGTACAGGCGGCGGTAAAGGCACTTTTCCCAAACGCAGTAATTGAGAAGTGCAAGATGAAAGAAGAAGAGATAAAGATGTATGAAGTTAAGGTAAAGGACGGTAATCAGGTATCAGAGATAAAACTTGCTGATGATGGTATGGTTGCAGAGGTCGAAACATCTGAAACACTGGCTACTGTGCCGACAGCGGTCGCACAGGCTCTCAAGGCACAGGGGGCTGATGTCAGCAAGATTAAAAAGGGTGTTGAGTATGCCCAGTTAAAATTAGTAAAACTCGATACCCCGATAACCACTTATGAAGCAAAAGTTGGCAAAGGCGAAGAGAAAATTGAGATTAAAGTCGCCGCCGACGGCAAAATTATAAAACAGGAAACCAAGAAAAAAGAAGGTAACAAGGAAAAAGACGGCGACGACAAAGACAATGACGACAACGACTAATTATATCGTAGCCGTTCACGAGGTTAAAACGGCGTTTATAACTCATAATAACTCAAAATCAGCATTTATCTCGTGAACGGCTGCAACGAACGAAACGATTGGTTGAATGAGGAAGTAGTTGCTATGAATGCAATAGAAATAAAAGGGTTAAAAAAAAAGTTTAGCGGAAAAGATGTGCTGGAAAATGTGTCCCTGACAGTTGAACAGGGGGATATCTACGGCTTTCTTGGACCAAACGGTGCAGGGAAAACAACTACTTTGCGAATTATCCTTGGCATCATTTCATATGAGGAAGGGAGCATCTCTGTAATAGGTAAAGAGATATCCTCATGGAAGAATGATCTAAAAAGCATGGTCAATGTTTTGCCGGAATCACACGGATTCTATGAATGGATGAATGCTGTGTCGTATCTTCAGTTTTTTGGTAATTTATATGGTATAAGAATGACGGAAGATAAATGCCTAAACCAGTTACATATTGTCGGCCTTGACCCGGATAATCATCTGCCAATTAGAACATATTCTCGCGGAATGAAACAGCGTCTCGGCATAGCAAGGGCAACCATCAATTCTCCTGAAATACTGTTTCTGGACGAACCCACAAATGGCCTTGACCCTCGCGGCAGACGTGAGATTCACGATTTTCTGCTCCGTCTTAACCGGGAACATGGCACTACTATAGTGATTTCAACACATATTCTTGATGACGTAGAACGTCTATGTAATCGAATCGCCATCCTTCATCACGGCAAAATCCGATATGAGGGTATGCTGAAAAACAAGGCAAACGGCACAGACTGTCGTTACAACTTCCGATTAGATAAAAAATGGAAGATACCTGATGGTTGGCAGAACACCCACATAAAGTTTTTGGACTACCACGGCGACCATCTTATCTGCCAAATCAATGGCATAACACCTACAGAAGCCATAAAAACACTGCTTGAAACTGGATTGCCTGTCGTTGAAGCTGAACAAATATCAGGTGGTATAGAAGAAACCTATTTTGTCTATACTGAAGGAGATTGAATGAGAAATATGACAACACTTGTGCGAAAAGAATGTGTCGAAAATTTATCAGCTTCCCGTGCTGTCGTGATGTTTATGTTTGTTTGCATCCTGATGAGTGTTTACTCTATTCTGCTTATAAGTAATACAGAGATGAGTCTTTTGGATAATGCTCATGCTGCGTATATGCTGGCTACGTTGGTGCTAATTGTAAGCTTATTGATTATTCTATTATTGGGCAGCGATGGAATCGCTGGCGAAAGAGAACGAAGAACTTTAGAGGCTTTGCTGCTTAGTCCTGCAAACGGCTGTTCGATTTTAGCAAGCAAACTATTCGCTATACTCTTTATCTGGCTGATATTATTTGGTCTTTCTCTGCCTTACTTATGGGCAATAGCAGGTAATGGACAAAATCTTGTGCCGGCTATAATTGCTCTATTAGTAACAGGCACTTTTTGCATGACAATAGTCGGTGGAATTTCTTTAATAATATCTATGAAATTTAGAACGGTCAAGGGGGCGATTTTCACAGGTATAACCATTTTTCTGTTGTTAGTGAGTCCCGCAATACTTGGACCATCTTTAAGGAACAACGCTATAGGTCGTTTCGTAGATGCAATAGACCCGGTAATGGGGGCAATAAACACACTCGACAGCGTGATAATTGATAGTCAGGGCATTTCGTTCCAGTTATTCCGTCTTGGTGTAATGCTTTTCTACGCCATCGGCGTTCTCACGAGTTTATATTATATCTCAAGAAAGGTCGAACTATGAAAATCTTGAGGAGCATCATATTATATACAGTGGTTATCATATTTATGTTTGGGAGCCCATGCTACGTTTCAGCAAGCAGCACTCCGCAGGTACAAGCCGTGCTTCATCCCCCCCAAACAACGCTGAAAATGGGAGATACCCCTACTTTCAGAGGAGATGTAAAAAACACAGGACAAGAAACCCTGGAAGGACTAGTAGTTTATCTTTCTCTGGTATCTCTGGAAAAAGGCAATGAACATCCTGTGGACTTGGAGGATTGGTCGGCTCAAAAGGCGGTGCGTATTGCAAAGTTACTACCTGGCGAAACGAACCAGCAGCAATGGTCAATGAGATTAATTTCGGCCGGCAAATTTGCTCTGGCACTTACGGTAGTTGAAGCAGGAACCGCAAAACCTGTTATTAGCGACCTTTTGGAATTTAACGTCCTTCCCCAAAAACTGATATCATCGACCCGCATCTTATCTGTGGCTATAGGTGAACCATTGCTGATTATAGTATTGATTCTTGCAGTTAATCAAGGGAAAAGACTTCGCCGAAAAGGTCAACAAAGACAGAAAATATAAACGTGTTTGAAGAATATAAAATGTGCTTGCCAATATTTGTTTTTGGCATCTTATTTCTCGGTGGTTGTGCCAGTTATCAGCCTATGCCGTTGACAAATCAGGCTGGTGGCAAATTTGCTCTGGACACTTAATGGGAGAAATAATTATGAAGCAGCGTATTATATCTTTGCTTGTTTTTTTTAACTGTTCAAACGCCGTTGAAATATATACAATATAAATTGACGGCGTTTTTTTCGGATTATCATAATGCGAATATTACTTGTCGAAGATTATCTACCTTTGCAAAAGTCTCTGGCAAAAGGCCTGCGAGAAGCGGATTTTGCCGTAGATGTCAGCGGCGATGGGCAGGACGGTCTATGGCATGCAATGTCGAACGATTATGACGTGGTAATCCTTGATATAATGCTTCCAAAATTAGACGGCTTGAGCGTTTTGAAGCAGCTCCGGGCGAAAAATAAAAACAATCATATAATAATTCTCACCGCTAAGGACACGGTTGATGACCGCATAAAAGGTCTTGACCTCGGCGCAGATGATTATTTAGTTAAGCCTTTTGCATTCAAAGAACTTATGGCAAGACTCAGGGCGATGGTTCGCCGGAGATATGAGCATAAGTGTCCGGACATAAACATAGACGATTTGCGCATAGACACCGCTTCCCACAGAGTTTGGCGAGGGGATAATGAAATTATTCTCACATCGCGCGAATATATGCTTCTTGAATATCTGGCGATGCGCAAAGGATTAGTTGTTTCGCGCTCGGATATATGGGAACATATTTACGAATTCAAATCGGAGGCATCAAGCAACGTCGTGGACGTTTATGTCGGTTATCTTCGCAAAAAAATTGAAAAGGAATCAATGCCCTTGCTGCTTCGGACGATACGCGGACAGGGTTATATTTTAGGAACACAATCTTAATGTGGTCGCTTAAATCTCGATTGATGTACGGTATGATTGGCGGCATAACTGTGCTGCTGATTGGTTTCGACCTTATTGTTTATAATACAATAAGTCACGCGATGTTCAAACAGTTTGACTCATCGCTTCAATCGGCGGCAAATATGATGTCCGCTTCGGTGGAACAGGATAATGACAAGCTGGGTTTTGAACTTGAAGTTGAAATGATGCCCGAATTCACCGGCGGTAAAAGGCCGGCCTATTATGAACTCTGGAGAGACGATGGCACTGTTATTAGAAAATCTCCTTCTCTCGGCAGTGATGACCTTGTCAGGTTCACCGTTAAGGATAAATCTCATACTTTCAAATCATTCGTGATGAAGAACGGTCGTCCTGTTCGGGTCGTTGCAATAAATTTTCAGCCGAAAATTGAAAATGACTCCAACGCGGCGTATAAATCGCAATCATTTGTTCTGATAATAGCACGGGATACCGGCAAATTGCTGGAACAGCTGCGGTTTCTGAAATATCTTCTGCTGAGTGTTTCAGCGGGACTTCTTGCCCTTGCTTATGCCGTTGCCAGAATCGTGGTAAAGCAGGGTCTCTCGCCGCTTTCCGCAGTCGCTGCGCAAATCAACAATATCAGAGAAAATAATCTTAAAAGCCGTATTACCGGCGAGAATCTGCCCGATGAAATTTTACCGATACAAAAACAGCTTAACAGTTTATTGGAACGTCTCGAAGCATCTTTTGAACGTGAAAGAGCATTCAATGCAAATGTGGCGCACGAACTGAGAACGCCATTGGCTGGCATACGGTCAATCATTGATGTAACACTTACGCGCAATCGCAATGCCGCAGAGTATCGCTCCGCGTTGTCTGAAACCCTTGAAATAATCAACAATATGCAGGCAATGATTGACAAACTGCGTGAGTTGGCAAAAATTGAAAAAGGTCAACTATTAGTCGTCGCCAAACTGGTAAAACCAGCCGAACTGGTAAATAAATGCTGGCGGCTTTTTTCTGATAAGGCTGCCGCTGCCGAAATTGTTTTTGAAAATCTCATCGACACAAATTTAGTATGTAAATCTGACCAGGCAGGATTGTCGATAATTTTTTCAAATCTTCTCGATAATGCCGCTGAATACACAAACCGCAGCGGCAAAATACTGGTAACCTCCCGGGAAATTGACTCAGGTATCGAAATGATTTTCGAAAATACCGGCAATCAGCTTACCGAACAACAGACTAAGGCGGTGTTTGACTGTTTCTGGCAGGGCGATATATCGCGTAGCAGCACAGGCGTTCACTTTGGCCTTGGCCTAGCATTGGTTAAACAGCTCGTCGAATTACTTGGCGGAAATGTTCGAGCCGAAGCATCAAAGGACATGTTTAGCATACATATATATCTGTGATAAATTAGTAGGTCAATTTTTCATTATTAAGCTTAGAAAGAAAGAACTATGACCAACAAAAAAACAAGAATATTTTCAAAAAAGCGAGTGCCCCTGATTATTTTGGAGACCATCACAGTACTAATTTTGGCATCTCTTTGGTATGTTGGTAGGCTAGGTAATAATTTCCGAGTGGTCACTTCAGGAAAATGCTATCGTTCCGGGCAAATGAGTTATAAAGAAATATGCAAAGCAATATCACAATATAAAATAAGGACTATTGTTAACTTGACAGGAATACACGAAGAATCTTGGTATCTTGAAGAAGTCAAGGCTGCCCACGAATTTGGTGTTAAGCATGTCGATATAAAACTAAGTTCAGATAAATTACCTTCGCCAAAAGAAATATCTGGCTTACTTCAAGCGTTACAAAATGGTCCATATCCAATATTGATTCATTGCAAAGTGGGAGCTGACCGTTCGGGTTTGGCATGTGCAATCTATCGGAATATTATTGAAAATGTCCCATTAGAAGTTGCTGTAAAAGAACAACTTACATGGCGGTATGGGCATATTCCTATTGGACCAACTCATGCTATGGATGATTTTTTTGATTTATATCAGCAAACCAATAAGGGAAAAGGTCTTGCCAGTTGGATCATAGAAGATTATCCCTCATTGTATGCTAACAGAAAGTAGTTATAGTCAAACCAATAAATTAACTTTTATATATTGCGAAAACTGCGGGCAATTTAAAAACCTTTATTTAGATACAGATGCCGGCCAACTTGATTGCATTAGTTTTGTGGATGGCGTTGGAAACTTTGACACCGTAAAAAGCAAAAGTACAATTATCGAAATTGAAAATATAAAATTAAACATTTTGGATATAGACGCTTTGATTGAAGCCAAAAAAGCACTCAATCGCAAAAAAGATTTACAGGCGATTGTCGAACTCGAAGCTATTATAGCAATTTAAGTTTTCGCATATCTTGTGCCGATATACTCTTTATGAATACATATCCCATGGAATTGAGACGGCGTGTGCTTGATGCAGTTGATAACAATCTCGGCACACAGCAAAAAATTGCCAAAACTTTTTCTGTATCAGCAATATGGATTCGCAAGTTATTACAGCGAAGAAGAGAAACTGGTTCGGTAGAGCCTTTGCCACGAACCCAGGGCCGCAAACCCGCATTTAAAGGGACTAATCTTGGGCAGCTCAATGACTTTGTCAAAAAACATCCTGATGCCACGCTTGAAGAGATAAAAGAGCATTTTTCCTCAAAGGTCGATTGCAGCCTTGTTGCGATTCACTATACATTAAAACGTTTGGGCTGGCGTTATAAAAAAAAGCGTTACGAGCCAGTGAGCAAGACAGGGAAGATGTAGCGTTCAAGCGGTGCTTGTGGAAAAAAGCTCAGCCCTCAATGGATTTGGCCAGACTTGTGTTTATTGATGAATCTGGCGCAAAAACAAATATGACCAGACTTTACAGCCGGGCAATAGCCGGCCAAAGAGCAATTGACGATGCTCCCTCCGGTCACTGGTGTACGACGACAATGATTTCATCTGTTCGACTTGATGGCTCAACTGCCTGTATGGTCGTTGATGGAGCTACAACCAAAGACATTTTTGAAGCTTATGTTGAACAAATACTTTTACCGACCATCAAGGCAGGGGATATTGTTGTTTTGGACAACCTGTCAGCCCATAAGAGTCAGAAAGTTCGTGAGTTGATAGAATCTGTTGGTGCCGAACTATGGTATTTACCTGCATACTCACCGGATTTGAATCCGATAGAAAAGATGTGGAGCAAGATAAAGTCAATATTAAGAACATTGAAAGCCAGAACAGAAAAAGCACTGATAGATGCCATTGCCAAAGCTCTCGATACCGTTACTGCCAATGATGTAAAAGGATGGTTTGAGTCCTGTGGATACTGATACACTAAAAATTAAAATGCTCTAGAAAAATCAAAAAACTATGACAACACTCCCAAAAGGTATTATCTTCGATATGGACGGCGTTTTGCTCGATTCCGAGCCGCTTATCACAAAGGCCGCGATACAAATGTTCGCTGAACTCGGCCTGAAAGTTCAGCCGCACGACTTTCATCCATTCACCGGCACAGGCGAAGACCGCTTCCTCGGCGGCGTTGCGGAAACATATAATTTCCCATTCAATGTCGAAACCAATAAAAGCCGCACCTACGATATTTACCTCGAAATTATCAAAGGTAAACTAAATCCGCTAAACGGCGTAAGAGAGTTCATCGCAAAATGCCGAGCAGCAGGCAAAAAACTCGCCGTCGCCTCAAGCGCAGATATGCGAAAAGTAAAGGGCAATCTTGCCGAAATAAAAATTCCCGCTGATACTTTTGATGCGGTTATTACAGGCAATGATGTTAAACATAAAAAACCTGCGCCGGACATTTTCCTGCTCGCCGCAAAACGAATCGGCCTCGACCCGAAAGACTGCCTGGTTGTCGAAGATGCCCCCAGCGGGATAGCTGCGGCAAAAGCGGCAGGCTGCAAATGCCTCGGCATTACATCGAGTTTTACGCCTGACAAACTTCCCGCCGCCGACTGGTTCGCACCCGACTTGGCAAACGTACCCGAAGATGCGATACTGTGGCAATAGACGTGGTCTCATCTTCCGGAGATATTTGTAAGCATTTTACCCTACAAAGAAAACATATATATCCCTGATTTACGCAAGTTGAAATTGTGTTATCATAAACACCAATTCTTGATGTAATTTATCTTCAGATAAGAATATAAGAAAAGCTGGCTTTGTAAGTCCTAAGAATAGAAACTAAAAAACAAATAAACACTTTTTAAGGAGAATTAAAAATGTTGCGAAAAATTCTGACAATCATTGTTATTATTGGTCTTGCAGTAACTTTCGGCTGCAAAAAAACAACTACAGAGACCACCAAGAAAACAGTAACTACGACTAAAGAAGTCGAAAAGGCAATTCCACAAGACGAAACTCAGACACCAAAGTAAATAACCACCAGTTAAAACTGGTGGCATTATCTGGTTCAGGCTTCGCCTGTCCGCCTACGGCGGTTATTTCCATCTACCAGTTGAAACTGGTAGTATTAAAATCAGAAAATAAAAACACCCTCGAATAATAATCCACAAAGACGAACACAAAAGGGCAGGTTTATGCCTGTCCTTTTTCCTTTTTGGAAGTACTGAATAAAGCAGTTTTATTTTTAGTAGTTTTTGAAACCTTTCATCCACTCCGGCCAAACCGGCAGAGCAGCGTTTATATCAAATTTCCTGTGCCATTTCAACTTCCACAACTCTTTAAGTCCTACAGGCCTGACAGATGAATCCATAAAAAGACAATTTGTCATCCCGATACTATGCCGACTAATACAAAAACTTTTCATTTGTTCTTCCAGCGTAGCCTTTTGTGGATACTCACCATGATATTTCGGTCCAACAGAAGTATTATCCGGCCAAGCCGCTGTTACAACTGAATCCAGAAATACTGGTATGTTTGCCGTGCCGCCTTCAACCGTAGTAACTCGCCAGTAACGTTCTTCTTCAAAAGCAGAAAAAGCTCCCTGCGAAATATCACAAAGCCAGGCATTTAAGCCATAGCTGCCATAATCACCTTCCTCATCATTCCACGCCATGAAAATTCCCTGTCCACCATCAGCTTTAGTTTTTGTCGCCGTCGGGCAGCAGGTTATTCCTCCTTTCTTTACGTATGTCGGACGCAATATTTCAATCCAGTCGTTCCACCAGCCCTGCCCAAAACCTCCAAAGAAATGCCCATTATTGGCGCTTGTGTACGCCTCGATGACAAGACCCCACTGTTTCAGATTAGCCTGACAGATGACAGCCTTTGCCTGCCGTCTTGCTTTTGATAGCACGGGAAACAAAATACCCATCAGAATCGCGATGATACTTATTACAACTAAAAGCTCTACTAATGTAAATCCGGCTTTTCTTTTAGCCATAGTGATGCGCCTTTCTTAAAAAACATAGCAGAATATATTATACCTACGCGCAAGCCCGCAGCACAAGAAAAATATACAGCTTAAAAATAGAATCTATTATGATTGGAAACCTATCTCAACTGTCACATATTTGACCATTGAATTTTCCCCCTAATTTATCATTTTTAAAATATATATTCCTTATTTTTAGGGTAAAAAGGGGAATATATGGGTTTAAAAAGCTTAAAATGGGTGGTAATCCTCAAAAAAATCTGCTAATACTTATTCTTGCAGACAGACTTTATATGATTCATACTGCTAAATAAGTTTGTAATAAATTTTTGTTGTAAGTATGCTTGCTTTACTTTATCTTACCTTTGATAAAATTAAATATATAGGCGATGAGGTTCGCCAAGTAACTGCCTTTATAAAAAGGACGATGACCTCTACCAACAAGGGTAGAGGTTTTTTTATGCCTCTAACAGAAAATGGTTGAGTTCTTTTATTTTTAAGGAAATAAAATTATGAAAACAAAAATAACTTCTCTAAGGGCAATGGAAATTTTGGATTCTCGTGGTAATCCAACGGTTCGTGTTTTTTGTGAATTAGATAATGGCATTCTCGCTTCTGCCTCAGTGCCTTCAGGTGCATCAACAGGTGAGAATGAAGCTGTGGAATTGCGGGATGGAGATAAAAACCGTTATGGAGGCAAAGGAGTTTTAAAGGCTGTTGAAAATGTCAACACTATCATTGCTCCTAAAGTTATTGGAATGAATCCATTGGAGCAGGCAAAAATCGATAAACTTATGATTGCTCTGGATGCTACGGAAAACAAAGGCAAATTAGGTGCTAATGCGATTCTTGGCGTATCAATGGCTGTTGCCAGAGTGGCAGCAATAGATGCGGGATTGCCTTTATATGCCTATTTAGGTGGTCCATGTGCAGTTAAGATTCCAGTTCCTATGATGAATATTCTTAATGGCGGCAAACACGCCGATAACAGTGTTGATTTTCAGGAATTTATGGTTATGCCCATTGGTGCTCCGAGTTTTACAGAAGCTTTGCGCTATGGAACAGAAACTTTTCATTCACTCAAATCAATTCTGAAACAGAAAGGCTATGCGACAAGTGTTGGCGATGAAGGAGGCTTCGCACCAAATCTAAAAAACAACGATGAAGCTTGCGAAGTAATCGTGGCGGCTATTGAGGCTGCCGGATATAAACCTGGCAAAGATATTGCTATTGCACTTGATCCCGCCGCAAGTTCATTTTATGAGAATGGCAAATATAATTTGGCAAAGTCCGGACAAGGAGAAAAAAACAGTTCGCAGATGACTGAGCTTTATAAAAAATGGATTGAGAAATATCCCATTATTTCCATTGAGGATGGTCTGGCTGAAAATGACTGGGCAGGTTTTCAAGAACATACTTCTATTCTTGGCGGTAAAATTCAGATTATAGGTGATGATTTGTATGTAACAAACCCACGTTTTGTTAAGCGAGGAATCCAAGAAAAATCTTCAAATGCTGTTCTATAGCATTTAAAGTTTTTGTATTCGCCTCACCGACATCTTTCACGTACATACAAAAACGTGCTTTGGCTGCTCATAATCGACATAAACGTTGACCTGAATCCTGTAATAATGCGAACACAATAAATTGAAATGCTATAGTAAAGAACCACCAGTTTTAACTGGTGGTTCTTTACTAACCCAACTTTCGCACTTCGACGTGTAAATTTCGTTTTTTAAATATTTTTCCCCGCATAACGTTTCAATATCGCCGAAAATGCTCGAAAAACCTGCATGGTGAAGACCTACCCTATTGCAATGCTGCTTTCCTGATGCCAAACTATCGGCATGTTTCTCAGAAGTTACAAACGCAAAAAGAACGGCAAATGGCACGAGTATTTCAGCGTCGTCGAGAACCGCAGGGTTGCCAGCGGCAGCACGGTTCAGCGGACAGTTCTTTATCTGGGTGAAATAACTTCATCGCAGGAAAACGCATGGCAAAAGACGCTGGAAGTCTTTGATGCCGACAGCGGCAAACATGAACAGAAGCTGCTCTTTGCCGACCATGGTGTCATTTGCCAAGCCGATGTCGATACGATAAAAGTCAAGCTCTCACAGATGCAGTTGTGTCGGCCTCGCTCGTTCGGCAACTGCTGGCTAGCCTGCCAGCTTTGGCAGGAACTCGGTCTTGATGAATTCTGGCAAAAGAGTATTGACGATTCTCGCGGGAATATTCCGTGGTCAAAGGTGCTCAAGCTGCTGGCAATAAATTGCCTCATCAATCCGGCCAGTGAATTCTATGTTCACCGGCAATGGTTTGATAAGACGGCTATGGATGAACTGCTTGCTGCTGATTATCGGATAGCGTCCAAAGACAGATTATATCGCTGCTTAGACAGGATACCGGAGCACAAAGATGATCTGTGCAAGCACCTGAAATCTCGATGGGAGGACATGTTCGGCATTGAATTTGACGTACTGCTTTACGATCTTACAAGCACTTATTTTGAGGGTCTCTGTGAGCAGAATCCCAAGGCAAAATTCGGCTACAGCAGAGATAAACGCTCCGATTGCAGACAGGTGGTAATAGCCCTTATTGTAACACCGGAAGGCTTTCCCATAGGATATGAAGTGCTGCCGGGCAATACGCTGGACAAGACAACGCTGCGGATGTTCCTTGAAAAGGTGGAATCAATGTACGGCAAGGCACGCAGGGTATGGGTGATGGACAGAGGCATCCCCACCGAAGAGGTTCTTTCGCAGATGCGCGATGAGAATATCAACTATCTGGTCGGCACTCCCAGAGCCATGCTCACCAAACTCGAAGATAAGCTCGTTGATCTGGATTGGAAACAAGCCAATGATACAGTAGCAGTTAAACTACTGGCCGAAGATAACGAACTGTATGTTTTGGCAAAGAGCAAAGATCGCAGAGCAAAAGAACGCGCCATGCGTAAGTACAGATTGCGCAAGTATCTGGCCGGCCTTGCAAAGCTGTGCAGGAACTGTCGTAACCGCGACAAGCTTCTTGAAAGACTCGGTGCATTAAAACAGCAGGCTGGCAGAACGACTAGTTGCGTTGACCTGACAATACCGCCGCAAGGCTGCCCGGTTACACCGGCCAGTTTCAATTATCGCCTCAACAGGGATACGTATAGGAAAATGCTTCTGCGGGATGGCATGTATTTGTTGAGAACCAATCTTACTGAGACCGATCCGAATGTAATCTGGCAGCGATATATTCTGCTTACACAGGTTGAGGCGGCGTTTAAGAGTTTAAAAAGTGATCTGGCCGTACGTCCGGTACATCATCAGCTTGAGCACAGGGTTGAGGCACATATATTTGTGGCGGTCATGGGATACTGTCTTATGGTTACCCTGCGGCATAAACTTCGAGGCAGTGCCAGTGGCCTTACGGCACAGGATGTCCTTGATAAGCTTGGCTCTATTATGATGATAGATGTTCGCATACCGACAACCGATGGCCGGATGCTTGAGATGCGCCGCTATAGCCAGCCGGAAGTTGAACACAGAATAATACTCGACAAGCTCAAGATGGATTTGCCGAAACAGCCGCCGCCAAAGATATACAGCCGTCAGGTAAACGATAGGCTTTGTGGTGGAAACTAACCCCGCTGGCACTATCAAAACCGCCGATTTTAATGCCTATCTGCGAAGGTTGGGTTAGCGATTTGATAAAACCTGGTTCCTTTTTACCAGTGGCGTTGTGTGCGATGAAATTGACGTTGATTACATGTTCCCAGCAGATATTATTCCTTGTATCAAAAACGATTTTATGGGATAATAAACTAAACAAATGGCTTTTGGACGTTAAAAAATGTCGAGCGGCAAATTCCACCTAAAGACAATACAATGGTATAGATGAGTCTTAATTCTTACGAAAAAACTGATGTTATTCTTGACAGTATTGCTGACGGCGTATTCACCGTAGGTGAAAACTGGCGGATTACCTCATTCAATAAGGCTGCTGAGCAAATAACCGGCATATCTCGTGAAAACGCAATCGGTCAAACCTGTAAGGATGTATTGCGGGCAAATGTCTGTGAAACCGACTGTGCCTTACGTTATACAATGGATACAGGCAAACCGGTCATAAATAAGCCGGTTCATATTATAGATGCACAAGGAAATCGCAAAGCAATAACTATTTCGACAGCGTTACTCAAAGATGAAAACGGCAAAACAATCGGAGGAGTTGAAACTTTTAGAGATATGACAGTTGTTGAAGAACTGCGAAAGCAGGTTCAAAAACAGTACAGTTGTGAAGACATTATCAGCAGAAATCATAATATCCAGGAACTTTTCGATATTCTCCCGCAAATCTCTGAAAGCGACTGTGCTGTTTTAATAGAAGGAAGCACTGGCTCTGGGAAAGAACTGTTTGCCAGAGCTATTCATAGTTTGAGCCATCGCAAAAAAAAAACATTTATAGCCGTCAATTGCAGTGCTATTACGGACACGCTTTTGGAGTCGGAATTGTTCGGTTACAAGGCTGGCGCTTTCACAGACGCAAAAAAAGACAAATTAGGCCGCTTCGCTCTTGCAGAAGGCGGAACTATATTTTTAGATGAGATTGGCGATATATCTTTGTCGGTTCAAGTCAAATTGCTGCGGGTACTTCAGGAAAAAACTTATGAGCCGGTGGGTGCGGTAGCTTCTGAAAAAGCTGATGGAAACAAAGCATTTGCCTGCATCAATATGCAAGACAGTTTCCGGCAAATCCGCAGATATCGGCAAATTCAGAACCATCAGACAGATGGAAATGATTATGATTGAGCAAGCCCTTCGCCGAAACAATGGAAGCCGTACAATAGCCGCTAAAGACTTGGGGATTGACAAAAGTACACTATTTCGTAAAATGAAGACTTTCAATATGTAGAATAGGAAATAAATGGTTAAAAAGCAAACCGTTGCAGAAACAATGGTTATACTGTCTTTTGTGGTCTTCTTGCTAATTCTAACGTTCTCTTTTAATGGTCCACGTGGAATTTGGCAACCGGATGAAGGATACTATACCGGTACCGCGATTACGATGTTAGAAAAAGGAAACTTTTTAATACTATATTTGGGTGAAGATGAAATATTTCTGGATAAGCCTCCGATGATATATTGGGGAATAATCGCTGGATTTAAAATATTAGGGCACAGCGAATTTGCTGTCCGTTTTTTTCATGGCTTTTGCTTTGTACTGACAATTTTAGCTGTCGGCGGTCTAAGTTACTTTATGTTCCAAGACAGATGGCTGGCAATGCTATCCTCTCTCATTTATGCTACAATGGTTATTCCATTTATCGCAGCTAATTTTGTTACCCCGGATACCATTCTGACGTTATGGGCAACACTGTCGGCACTGTGTTTTTGGAAAAGCATCAAGTCATATGGTATGACTCGTATTTTATGGCAGATGCTGCTTTGTGTATCTGTTGGGTTGGGATTTCTGTCCAAAGGCCCGGCCATACTAATACCCTGCGGAGCAATGTTTGCCTTTCTTTTTTTTAGAAAAGAATTTCTTCAGTTTTTTTTCACACGATGGTTTTTTTTAGGTATATCCATCTTTGTACTCACAGGGTTAAGCTGGTATATATATATCGGCTTCAAAATTCCAGGGGCTTTTAGTTATTTTTTTGACAACCAGATACTTGGCCGTCTCATAACAGAAAAATATAATCGCAATCCGGGTATTACCGGCGCATTGATATATTTGCCGGTTCTGGTCTTTGGCTCTTTGCCATGGTCAATTATATGGCTGGAAAAGAAAAATCTTGTAAGGTCATCTTTATTCAATATACAATGGTGGAAAAATCTGCCACAAAAACCGCAACTGTTGTTTTTGACATGTTATTTTTTTATTCCGCTTGCCATTCTTTGTACAGCAAGCTCTAAACTTGGACTTTATGCCCTTCCGATTTTTGTTCCTTTGGCAATCGCAACGGCAAAATTGTGGAAAGATAAAGCCCCGATAATTAAAAGCTATGCATTAGGGTACTTATTAAAATCTTTTGCTCGTCCAGTCAAACTGGTAATTTGCTGGATTATTTTATTGGTCTTTGCCAAACTGGCTATTGCTTATTACCCGACCCCTGATAATATGAAAACTCTTTGGGCTTCGGTTCGTCAATCTTTGCCATCCGGGGACTATGAAATATGTACAATAGATAAACGTGCTGATGGATTATTGTTTTATAGTACATATGGAGTAGAACATTTGACAAAGAAAAAAGACCCTTATCCTGCATTTACTAAAACAGAGCATATTTTGGAAGAGGCAAAAGAATTCATTAGAGAAAATGAGCATGGAGTGTTTCTTGTAGCTGAGGATGATATTGTTGAAGTTGGCAACATTCTAAAGATATCCGGGGTTGAGTGCCGCGTGGTACATCTTCCACATAAGAAAGCATTGCTATTTCCTATCCTGAACGGAAAAGTGGAGCTTTGACTGCAAAAATTGATGCATTTAATTGAAAATGAAAGGCATATATGACACTACGTAAATTAAGAATTAGTTTATTGCGTTTAGCTTTTATTCCCATTATTTTTGTTGCAGTCTTTATAAGACCTGAATGGTCTCTGGATTCCTTTGCAGCTTTTTTCATGGAACTTGGCGGGTATTTGTTCCTGTTAGCCGGTCTGATAGTACGAATATGGTGTATTTTATATGTCGGTAGCCGCAAGTCCAAAGAAATTATTACAACTGGGCCTTATTCTATTTGCAGAAACCCTCTTTATATGGGCACATTCCTGCTTACTATAGGCGTTGGACTTTGCTTTGAGAATCTACTTATAATTTTACTTGTTCCGGCCATTTTCATTCCCATTCACGTAATAACGGTTCGGATGGAAGAGACTCATCTTGAGTCCAAATTTGGCGAACAATATAGGATATATAAACAAAAAGTTCCGCGTTTCTGGCCGCATTTTTCAAACTATAACAGTCCAGATTACATTGATATTAATATTAATGCGATTCGAAGAATCGCCGTGGACACAGTAGGGGTTTTGCTTTTACCAGTAGTCGAAGATTTGCTTGAACTACTCCATCAGCACAATATTATTCCGGTTCTGTGGCATTTTCCTTCTTGGTTCCATCTATAAATTGAGTAGCGGCGGTATTTATGTATGAACAAAAGTAACTATAAAACAGCGATGTGGTTTATAGTACTGCTGGGCTTTGTGAGTCTGTTTGCAGATATGGCTTATGAATCGGCTCGCAGTATTGCTGGGTCTTATCTTGCAATCCTCGGTGCAAGCGGGATGATTGTCGGTATGACCGCAGGAACAGGAGAATTGCTTGGCTATGGCCTAAGAGTTCTTTCAGGGCTGCTCAGCGACAAAACCCAGCGGTATTGGATGATTACGATAATCGGCTATACCATAAATCTGATAGCTGTTCCACTGCTCGGATTGGCAGGACACTGGCAATCAGCGGTTGTGCTGCTGATGACGGAAAGAATCGGAAAAGCGATAAGAAGTCCGGCAAGAGACGTATTGCTTTCGCACGCCGCGGGAGTTGTTGGCAGGGGATGGGGCTTTGCGCTTCACGAGGCGATGGACCAAATAGGTGCGATGACCGGCCCGGTTATCGTTATGATTGTCCTTGCGATTAGCGGCTCTTATCACTATGCTTTTGCAGTTCTTGCGATACCGGCAACGTTGGCTTTGGCTGTTCTTATAACCGCTCGAATCACATATCCCAAGCCGCACGAACTTGAAGTCGGCAGCGAAGAACACCCACACCCACGCAAAATGGCAGACAAATTGCCGAAAGTTTTCTGGATATATCTTACCGCTGTTGGTTTGGTGGCAGCCGGCTTTGCTGATTATCCGTTAGTGGCGTTTCATATAAAGTCGCACAATATTTTCGCGGATAAATGGATACCTCTGCTTTATGCTTTCGCGATGGGCGTTGATGCTTTGGCTGCACTTGCTTTTGGAAAAATGTATGACAAAAAGGGAATGTTTGCACTGGCGATGGCGATAGCCTTTTCATCTGTGTTTGCTATTTTCGCTTTTTCGTCATCATCTGCGATGATTATTGGCGGAGTTGCTTTGTGGGGCGTTGGTATGGGGGCGCAGGAATCTATTATTCGTGCGGCAGTTGCTGATATTGTTCCCAAAGACCGCAGAGGCAGCGGTTTTGGCATTTTTAACGCCGGTTATGGCATAGCGTGGTTCGTGGGCAGTTCGATTATGGGTATTCTTTACGATTTTTCGATTGGCGCTGTTATTGCCTTTTCCGTTGTCAGTCAGCTTGCTTCGCTGCCTATACTCCTTAGCATACGAAAACAGCTTAATCACAAATAATCCGGCTAATAATGACATCTTAATTGGAAATAAAAATTAAGAAGAGGCAGTATTTCCCAAAAAATCTGTGGAATACTCTTGCGTTTTGATACATTGCCCCCTTATAAATTATTATTGAAAACATATCCATTTTGTTTTATCTTGTCTTCTAATAAAATCAAAGGAATCCTCTAAAAATAGGAGTTGTGCTATGAAATGGAAAACCAAAGATGGAGGGTGGAACCCTTATCTGGCGGGAGTTCTTACAGGCCTATTGGCAATTGCTTCAGTTTTTGCAACAACACGATTATTGGAAAAAACCACATATTTAGGGGCATCAACTACGTTTGTTCGGGCGGCAGGTTTTTTAGAACAAAAGATTGCTGTTAATCATGTTGCTTCAAACGAGTATTACACCAAAGAAAAAGTTCGTGTTGACTGGCAGTTTATGCTGGTTATAGGCATTTTTGCTGGGGCATTGATTTCTTCCATTTCGGACAGGAGTTTTAAAATTGAGAGTGTTCCGCCAACGTGGGAAAAGCGATTTGGTTCATCAATTGCAAAGCGGGCAATATGGGCTTTCGCAGGCGGCGTTATTGCTATGATAGGTGCTCGTATGGCGGATGGTTGTCCAAGCGGACACGGTCTTAGCGGAATGATGCAATTATTGGTCAGTTCATTTGCGGCATTGGCTTTGTTCTTTGGGGTTGGTGTTCTGGTGGCTCGTTTTGTTTATGGAAGGAGGGAATCATGAGCAAGGAACAATGGTTAGGTTTAATCACTGGCGTAATATTTGGATTTTTGCTTCAAAAGGGTCGTGTTCTTCGTTTTGATAAACAAGTTGGTGCAATGTTATTGAAGGATATGACGATATTCAAATTTATGCTCTCGGCGATAATAGTCGGAATGATTGGAATATTGCTGCTGTCGAATGCTGGGCTTATCCAGTTAAGCCATAAGGCGATGAATCTTGGCGGCGTGCTGATTGGAGGAACTTTATTTGGCGCCGGATGGGCGGTGATGGGATTCTGTCCTGGAACTTCTATTGGGGCGGTTGGTGAAGGACGCTGGCATTCGATTTTTGCCATTATGGGAATGATAGTGGGTGCGGCGATATATGCAGAGTTGTATCCGTTTTTCAAATCGACAGTTCTGGCATGGAAAGATTTTGGAAAAATTGGGTTGCCGGAGGCGATAGGAGTCTCGCCATGGATAATAGTTCCTTTATTTTGTTTTGGAACGGTTGTCTTATTCTTCTGGTTCGAAAAGAAAAAACTTTAAAAGAAGATGGTTAGATGAGAAATCCCATATGAGTGAATTTAAAACCGCAAAAAAGAGAAGACTGATAAAACAGATTAGTACGGCAGTTATTTTTCCAATAGTTATTGTCGGCGGCTGGTTTTATCCTCTGTTGGGTTATTTTATTCCGATTTGCATGGTCGGGGGTATTTCAATTGCGTTTTTTCGCGGGCGTAAATGGTGCGACTGGTATTGTCCCAGAGGCAGTTTCTTTGATTCCGCCATAGGTCTCATTAGTCCCGGCAGGCAAATTCCTGCGTTATTTAAATCTCTACCGACAAGAATTACGATGCTGGTTATTCTTATGTCGGTTCTTACAGTGCAAATAATTAGGTATTGGCCTGACCCGTATAAAATCGGTATGGTATTTGTTGTTATGCTTACTATTACAACTGCTCTGGCATTGATTTTGGCGGTTATTTATCATCCTCGTGTTTGGTGCTGCTTTTGTCCAATCGGTTCGATATCAAACTGGGTCGGCAAAGGCAAAAAGCCGGTGCAGATAGATTCGGCTCTTTGCATTAATTGCAAACTTTGCGGCAAAGTCTGCCCGATTCAGGTTTCGCCATATAAATTTAAAGGCAATGGTACTGAAAAAGTACTGGATGGCGATTGTTTGAAATGCGGTCTATGTACTGCCGCCTGCCCCAAAAAAGCCCTGAAGCTGTGAGTTGTTCCATTTGTACCTTGTTCATGTCCCATAATTCGCTTGCGAAAAATGTCTGTTTTTTTGATAAATTTTCAATCCTGAATTGAGTTTCCAGCCCTTTACCATCTATTCCTTGCCCATTGCGTTTTGCAATGGCAAAGATTTTATAGGGAAAACAGGGTACATCGTACCCCCTTAGGTCGAGTTCATCGCGGGTTATATAATCCGGGCCAACCCAATCTAACATAATCGGCGGCAGTCTGACAAGTTCAATATCAACATCCGGCCTGATTTCCTTTATTATCCGCCATGGACTCTTAAAGCCCTTATGGCTGTTTTCTCTGACGATATTATACCATGCCTGATAGCTGGCAACTCTGCTGTGAAAATCTCTGACATCTTCAAAATTCTCCAAATCATAAAACTCCAGTTCAATCGTACTATGCACCGTTTCAACATCGCTGTTATAGCTCCAGGCTCTTGGCGGGATTCGTTTGTGTGTCGAGCCAAATCCCTGGACAACTTTTTCAAAGCCATCTCTGCTTCTGTCATCTCTGAAGCAGCCGATGAATTCGCTACCATTATCTGTTTGAAACTTCAGCTTTTTCATATCAACTCCGCAGTTTCGCAGATGATTACAGATTATTCTTATAAACAGACAACTGTTGAAAGCTGTTTTCTCATTAGCGAATCCCAGAAACATCAGGCCGCTCCTGACTTCTCTTGCGGTGAACTGATACTTCGGCAAAGCACGCAACTTCATCTGCGGCCAGTAATGCGGTATATCCTTCAAATCCTTCGTATCTGTGGTTATTTGGCCGAATAAAGGCCATTTGGCTTTTATGGCGGCAAGGTCTTTTTTGCGTTTGTGTTTCTTCCTTATTTTCCTTACAAGACCATGCTCACGAAGTATTCTTCCAATAGCCTGATGGCTGCATAAAAGATTATGTTCGCGTTTCAGTCTTTTAGCTCCTTTGAATGGAAACTGTTTTCTCAACTGAACGACTTTTTTTTCAATAACCGAAGAAATATCAACTCCTTCGAGTATCATTGCAAGCTGACGATGTTCGATAACATAATTATTTTCGTTTATCTGCGGCAGTGTGAATACGCCTTTTTCCAATCGCTTATACCATATGGCCAGGCCGTCACGATCCCAGTACAATAACTTCAACCTGTCGCCTTTGTGGTTGACGAATACAAATATATGACCGCTCAACGGATTCTGACGAATAATATTTTTTACCATCATCGCCAGGCCGTCAAAACTGCGACGCATATCCGCGGGCTCTGAGCACAGATATATCTTTACAGCCGATGGAAAACTCAGCATTGCTGCTCACATATAGTACGCACTGTTTCACAAAGCAGTTTTATGTTGCAGCTATTTGAAGCATTCACATAAATACCGCCCGGAAAGGTTACGCATAATTCATTTGAGTTTGTATGTATCTGACCCAAAGGTATAAATTCGGGCTCAACAGATGAGCCGGCATCATTAGCATTAACCAAGTTATCTGATTTTTGCTCCAGCTTTTTTCGCCACTGGTAAAATGATGATGGACTTATGCCCTCCTTCTCGCAAAACCTGTTAACACTTAATCCGCTTGCTGCTTGTGACTCAATTACCAAACGCCAGAATTGATGGTCGTCGTTGGCAATATCTTTTACTTTGCTCATGTTCAAATCCCTTCAATAAACATGAGCCGATTATCGCGATTATCCGCCGCAAAAAAAGAGGTGCTTCACCGGACGGACACGAAATATTGGAGAATCAGCAACTTGCATTGCTCGGCGTCAATGTCGCCGAAAGCAAACTCCTCGACCAGAAAGCACAGGAAATTGCCGAATTGGAAGGTGTAATATCGGTTGCCATTGTTTCAGGCCGCTACGACTTGCTGGTCGAAATACTGGTTGCTTCCAATAAGGGACTGATTCAATTTCTTACTAAGACGCTTTCAACTATCAAAGGAATTTCTAAAACGGAAACATTCGTGATGCTAAAAACTCACAAAAAATGGCTTTGAATCAACAAACTCCATAGCTTTGCGACCAAATGATAAAGTCCTGCAACACAGACATTTCGACATCCACATAAGTTTTTTTGGGCATCACTTAAAAAATATGATTCGCGGCCTTGTGGACTTCCTCACTCATTCTTTGCACCCTTGCACTAGCATGAATACTCTTGCCAGCCTGTGTACACATCGGGATAAATATTTTTTCTCGTTTCATCTCGCAACTCAGTGCAAACCGAGGCAATGCCCTGCTGCATTGGATTTTGAATCGTAAACCTCCAAATAAAGCTGCCCATGCAATAACAAAATAATAATCTATCTTTGTTGTGCAATCTAATACTCCCATGACTAATAAGATAATAATCGCCCAACTTATAATTTGTGTAGTGCCAAATTCTTTAGAAAATAAATGACGCTGAACAAATTTTAAAAATATCATTATTTTTTCCATGCAAACCCCATTTTATTCAGCGATTTATCTTCGTTTTTCACAATCTATCCACCAACTCCTTCACCGACAAATCTAATTTGCTGAAAGCAAACCATCGCTTGCCAGCATCTTTTAATGAAGCTCCAAAATGGTAAATAGTTTTATTATCGATTATAATAAAGCGGTCGTGTGATGTTTTTAACAGCCTTATCTCAATCGGTTCGTATTGGCTGTTGTGTTTTTCCAAATCCTGGGTTAATGCCTTAGTGATGTTCCTTGTATAAATACAGGTTTTTACGCCTTTATTTCTTTTTGTGAGCATTTGCAATACCGTATCATCGGCATAGTTATCAATCAGCAAAATGGATTTTCCCGCACTTCTGATAATATCGGTTATCAAAATATAAGCATCAAAAATCTGCCCATCATAAAAAATACCCTGTTTAGGCTGTAAATCTCTGCTTTCAAGGGCATTGAAAATTCGGTTAAATTTTCCATCACTTTCAGCAATATGTTTCAGTTGCTTTGTTTCTAACCTGTCTAATCTTCCAAACACCTGAGCATTATTAATTAAAAATTTACGCATCTGAACAAAAGCCTGCATAATTTGGATACTTATTTTTACTGCCACTTCACTTCGCAATACCGCGGAAAGCATTGCAACGCCCTGTTCGGTAAAAACAAATGGAAGATACCGCCTGCCTCCGTGCCCCGAACTTGAGGTCACAGATTGTGACCACAAGATTTCCGCCTCTTCCCTGCTTAATTGGAACATAAATTCCTTGGGAAACCGTTCAGTATTCCTTTTAACTGCCTGATTTAATACTTTGGTTTCCACCTGATACAGTTCAGCCAAATCCATGTCAGTCATCACCTGCAAATCCCGCACTATAAAAATGCGGTTTTGAATTTGCCTGGATACAATTTCAGTATTTTTCTTAATTTTGCTGTCTTTTACTTTATCGCTCATAAATTACCACTCATAATTCATCTTCTTTAAATGATTTTCCACTTTGCCTGTTAAATCAAGCATCTGTTTTCCCATTTCAGGCAACGGCATTTCGTATCACTCTGCCAATTCTTTTATTCGCTGGGTAATCCAGACCCGAGCCTCATTTTCAATAGAATACTACTTTATCTTAAAAAAGCAAAATCATATCTGTATAGTTTTACTACTCTACATAAGTAGCCAGCCCAGAAAAAGACGGCTGTTCAAGAAGAACCCAAAACTGCCACTTACAAAAAGAATCTGCTGTGTATCGGATATGGATGCCCTCAAACAAAAATTTATTGGTTTTGTGGAAAATATTTCTTGACTCCTCGCTCATTCTTTGCACCCTTGCACTGGACTAAATAATCTTGCTGGCCTGTGTACCAGTTTGAATTGATATTATTTTTTTTTCAGCTCGCGCTTGGGTACAAACCGGAGCGACGATAGGCGGCATCGAATTTTGCCACACAGCATTGTAACATTCACTTGCATAGCTCATTGCACAGCGTTTATTTTCACCTTACCCCAGCCGTTATTCAAATGGCTTTAAACGCAGTGTTTTGTGAATCTTATCTCGCTGATTTGAATTCACCCCTGCGTGGTCAGCATAGTCCGTCCAACAGGAAATGACCTGTCTTACTTCATTGAGAATTGCCTTGGCTTGACCTCGTTTGAGCAAAGCTGATTTACCACATGCAAGAAAGTCGTCCAACGTAAAATTGTCACGTTTGCCATTGACTGTCATCTGGTGGTTTGATGTCCAATTGCCGCCAGGTTGGTAGCTATAGATCATATCGAAAGCGGGTGCGATAGACCAATTGCCACTGCGATCCATTAAAAAAGCTATATTCTTGACGTGATCATCTTGATTTCTGGCAATGATATTGAATACCATTCGTCGGTACATCTCCGCAGTTGCGAGAGCAGACAAATCCAATCGCCGCATTGCATCGAAGGCTTGTTCGTAACTGTTGGCGCCTGGTTGGTTAAAATCCAGATGTGCCAGCGCTGCTAAAGATTGCATGTGCAGCTTGCCCCCTTGAGCGAGTCGATCAAATCGGCGGGTCATGAAGTGGCGACGCCCTCCTTCTTCCAGCAACCTACAATCGCTCATTGTAATACCACAGTCGGTCGCCATCTTTGAATAAGCATATTCAATGATGCCGTATCCTTTTGGATCGGCCAATTCTTTATCACGATTATTGCTGACCCCGTCAAATTTGATCAGCCAATGCTCAAAGCCGTCGTCGGCATTGATCTGTCCGGAACGGATTTCGTTGGTCTTGGGATTCCACGCAATGACGGCCTTGGCACGAGCTCCACCGGCAGATGTACCAACACGCAGAATATCAGACATCGCCTCAGCATTGACTTCTTCGGTCAAGTCGATCTGTAAGCTGTCCCGATGCGTCAGTATCTCGCTAGCCAATTTGACTAATCGATCCACATGAAGCAAACTGTCATGTGTTGGTTGCGGTCCAGTTGCGGGAACAAATTCAAGAACGCCCATACCACGTGAGCCTGTATAGCAGAGGCGTTCAACAGCATTAAATGAATTTGAATCCCGTCCCTGTCTGGCAAGCCATGCATCAATCAGGGCATTTCCGAATCGATCTGGGAGCGAGTCTGCAAGTAAACCAGGGAGACCATGAAAACTTTCTTGTGCCAGAGATGGGAATGAATAGACTCTATCTGACAATGGCATCATCAGCGGCGATACTTCAATACCGCTCTGGGCAAAATCTGAATCATACTGAAACGATGCTATCCGCTGGCCATCTTCCAGTACTACTGCCCCAATGGTTGAACCCCAGATTTTTACTTCCGCAATTGTACTCATTGTTCATCACCCCATTTCCACAGCTTTTTGGGCTTGTTCAATTTTTTGGTTACTGCTCGTTTTCGCGGCTTGGCCTGATGCTTGAGCATTTCCATTGGTGAGGACATCGCCTCTGGTATTAACAGGTTCAGGTGGCCAGCTAAGTCCAATACACGCAGCAGGCGAATGAGTGTTGTCAACTGTATATCACCACCAGCTTCAATTCGCTCAATGGTTCGTTTGGCCACACCGGCTCGCTCTGCAACCTGAGCCTGGGTTATCCCTTGCTCAATCCGTAGGTTAGCTATTCGTTTCCCCAGTTCCATAATGATCGTTTCTGGGGTGGTTTGATTTTCTATTTTCATGGCATAATCCTTAATAAAGCGTGATTTGTCCACTTATATTATCGTAATATTAAGCTACTTAGTTTAAAAATCAAGCCATATTTCGCAAGATATTGCGAAATATAGTATTTTTTTAGCAAAGTCGGACCAGCAGAAGGCGATGGTGTCTATACACGCGTGTATAGAAATTATCGAATCGGTGTATAGGATAAGTGCTTACGTGTATAGACTGTGTACCTTTTCTGCCCTTTTTGTTCGATTAAATCGCGTTTTTTGAGCTTATTAAGCAGGTGATATGTCTGCGGCAGGCTCAGTCGGCAAAGGTCGGCGACAGCCCCGAAGCACCATCCAATTCTTCATCGGCCAACGGGAGAATAGGCGGTTAGTTCCTCCTCGATCCTGCGTGGTGAACATGCGACCAGTAGAAGACGATGGAGGGATTGTGAGGTGGGGTAAGGTGCCCTATTTAAAACATCCATCAGGATTTTGAGGCATCGTTTTCAATTAAAGTAAATTTCGCTTTCAAGTTATTGAGATAACTAAAACTAATATGCTTATCATACTGCAATCGTCCTACCAGAATACCTGGAGCAATGCCGGTTTTTTTAGCAAATTGTTCAACAACATATTTTGTGGGTTTTGGATTTTTCGTGATAAAGTCTCTGTATTGGCTATCTGGAATTAAAAATGAAGAGGCAAACTGACTGGCTTCCTGTTCCTGCTTGGTCATTTCCGCATTTTGCTCATCAATATAGACATCCTTTTTGCCATGTTTAAGAATATGGCCTGATTCATGAAAAAATGTAAACCAGAAATGATCATTGGACTTATGACGAAGCGATAATGCAATCATCGCTTTGTCCGGTGATAACCAACGAGTTGCTCCACTCAGATGGGTTCCCGACAATTCCGAAATGAAAACCAACGCAACTCCCGACTGACGGCATAAATCTTTCATCCGAGGCTCAAATACCTTGAGATTCTCGGCAGTTAAAGAGCGAATCGAGGCCAGAGAGTCTTGGAACCTTGCGGCATCAAAAGGATCGGTCTGAATAGACTCTGCACGCAGTTCAGCAAGACGCAACCATGTAACCACCGATTCATAATCACTCTGAAACTTGGCTGATTTATAAAATGCCACAGACACATTACCATATTGAATCATCCATGCGTCAGGGTCTTTGACCCGAAAGAAATTCAGCAACGCATCCACTTTTTGGGCTGTCGTTAAATTTGCAGCAATAACACGCCGCTTAACCAATTCCGCCAAAGGAAACTTTTTTGACCATTCCACCGCATCTTTGAGCCCAATAGTAGCCTTTTGGCGGGCCAAAAACAAACGGTACTCCGATTCGATGTTATTCCATATTTGTGCAGAAATTCCAAGCACCCGTTCAAAAACAATAGCATTGTCCGGGACTATGGGAGCTATACCGGCAATAATCTGACTTACAGTCTTAGCTGACACCCCAGCCCGATCCGCAAATTCGGATTTAGATAGTCCTATAGACTCAAGGGTTTCTTCAAGAATACGTCCTGGAGCAACTGCGTAGTCTGGAATAAACTGATTTGTATTTATCTGGCTCATTAGTGATAATCCTTTATATCGAGTATTTCAATATCGGTAACTGCCGTCAAATCAATACCGCCATCTTCCTTTGTCGGCACAGGAGTATGAGCCGGACGAAAAATTATACGAAATGGGTGATTTACGTCCACCGCAAAACACCCAGCATAGTCGCCCTTTAGTGGATGACATCTGTAAGGAGGAGTCGACGGCATTTGGGCCAGTGTCGGAGCATTTCGTAATAAGACCAGACGGTTTTGAATTTTCTGGGCATTTTTGCTGCCATAATGCCGGACTAATTCTTTTTCTGTACACAGAACTTTCTGAAGTTTAGTACTAATAAACCGGATGTTCATCCCTGAGACCCTTAAATTATAATAATCTTAACCTTAAAGGTAAAGAAAAAAATACGAATATTTTGGTAATTTAAAATAATTCCTACAAGCCACTGCAAAACAAGGACTTAAAAGAAGTCGCCACATGGTACAATAAGTGTTTTTACTTACATTTTCGGCTTCAATAATATTCTTTAATGTATTCATAGGCACGATTGAATAACTCTTCATCCTTGTGCAACTGATATTTTAACAGGGTTTTGCGTAATGATTTCTGCACTTCCCGTTCGCCGGGGATGGTATCCTGCCAGCCGTCAAAACGCACCAGACGGACAATCTCATCAATATCATTGACGATTCGTTCGACAATGGCCGGGGTTTTAATCCTCCAACTGTTTTTTATTCATTGATTACACTCGTATTTCTGCATATCCTTGTAGCTAAAAGACTAACATTGAATATCGGAAGTCAGTAGTTGTGCGTTTTTTTGTTTATTTGGTGATATTTTGACACATTATTGCGATCCGACTTCTCGATTTTGTTGGAATTCGCTCATTTGACAAATTTATGTCTCCAAAAGCAAAAACCAAAAATCGCTATCACTTTACCAGAAAACGATAATAAAACAAGGGTTGTGTTATGTGACTTAGGCGGCATAGCTCGCTCAAGTCGTAATAGACACCAAGAATTGTCGAATTGTAATGTCCTAAAGCAAAAATGTCGATAAGTCTCTTATAACTAACATGTTGCAGTAATGTTGTTGGAGATTTAATTATGGGCCATATACGGCTGGGAATTTTACCACAAACCAGAAAATGGAGGGAGGTTATTGACCTGCTTGGCATTCCAAGCAGCCCTGCACAAATAGCAGACGCAACAAGCGCAGCAGCAGAAAAAGGTATTGAGTTTGCAAAATATGACACAGGTGTTTCTAATGTCGTTTACTTATTCATAAGAGCAATCTGGGATGCAAAACAAGCAAATTTTACTGATGACGTTACAATAGCTGATCGTGCAGGGGCAGAAGGATCAACATTAACAGATTTTGTTGCTAATTTTAACAATGCGTTAGAGGAAAAACTCGCCAAATTAGGGAAAATAAGTGATCTTGCGGAAATGGCCAGATACAGCGGCGTAGAAACACTAACTGAATTGTGCAAGCAGGAAACAAAAAGCTTGTTCGGTGTATCTTCAAACGACGCCAAGCAATCTCTTGGCAAATGGGCAACTCCTCAAAAATTTGGTTATGTGGGACAAACATTTTTTGCAAAATTTCTTTATCGTTTTCTTGATTATCATCTGAGCAGGGAAATCCCATCACATATTGGTCCTGACAAATCTTTTTCAAATATTTCTAAATGTGCAGAATTTAAAAAAGCATTAGAGCTTCACTGCTACCAAACAGCACGTATTGCGAAAGAATGTTCTGGTTGTTGGCCAAATGCTGCTCAGTTTAGGGAGGGCATCACCATCGAAAATGTTAAAACACAGTTCCTTCCCTGTGCTCTGGCAAGAATTAGTGATGAACTTAGGTTGAGGAGAAATGCAAAATGATAAAACATCTCTTCCTCTGCGATTCTGCCAGTTCCACTGGTTTTGCGAATGATTATGTGCAGTATAAGCTGACATTAAAGGATAATAAGGGAAATGGTGACATCAGATTAGACGTACCAGCACTGACCAAAAAAATGATTCAAAAAATACCACCAATCATGCATGATCTTCTTGAAATTGCAACCTTCGTATATGTTGCAGATCAAATGGTCTCAAGAGGACGCAAAGAGCAACTGGAATATGGGAACAAATGGAATCGTAATCTTAATTATGTAATACCGGTAAGAAATGACGTAGTGTGGAATACTCCATCAATAAGGAGTATTCTCGAAGAAGCCCTTTCATTTGTATCTGGCGACTGCCATCGATTTAATTTTGTTCACAAAGACGAAACCAAATTTCCAGAATTTCTGTATTTGGGTGATAAAATGCACACCACTCTTCAAGAAAAAGAGGTAGTTCTTTTCTCTGGGGGCTTAGACTCATTTACAGGAGCACTGGATGAGGTGGTGGGTAAAAAAAAATCAGTAGCTCTTGTAAGTCATCGCTCCAACAATAAGTTGCACGGTCTTCAGAGCGAACTTCACGATTACATTGATGACGTTTCCGATACAGGCGTTGAAGTCTTTCATGTCGGTTTAACTGTTAATAAAAGCGAAGATTTAACTCACGACAGAACGCAAAGGACAAGATCGTTTCTTTTTGGTTCGCTCGGCGCAGCGGTCGCCATTATGTTTAAAAAGAATTCAGTAAAGTTTTATGAAAATGGCATAATTAGTTGCAACCTTCCTTTTGACGGTCAGACCCCTCAGGCACGAAGAACACGATCAACTCATCCCAAATTTTTGCACCTATTCTCTAATCTACTTACTAAGCTGACGAAATCTACATTTACCTTCGAAAATCCTTATTTTTGGAAAACAAAAACAGATGTAGTTTTAAGACTTAAAGAACTACAACATCAGATTCAAATCGAAAATACGCGAAGCTGTGCAGGCTCAATTTTTACGTACCCTCACACACACTGCGGTGCATGTTCGCAGTGTATTGATCGACGATTTGCGACAATCTCCGGCGGCGTTGCTGAATATGACCCCAAATTCTTATATATGATTGACCTCTTCACAGGCGCACGAATTAGAAAGGTTGACCAGGCTATGGCTGCGGGCTTTGTATCTTTAGCGAATGAGATTTTAGAAAATGATTTGACTGCATTCTACTTAAAACATTCTCCAGAGCTAAGCGATTTAGCTGTACCAACTGCTGAAATAGGGACAGATGGAATAATAAAAAAGATACATGATCTACACGTAAGACATGCGAACCAGTTGCACACGGCCATAGGCATAGGAACTAAAGAGAATTTGCAGAATTTAATGAATAACAAGTTGCCATCGACTTGCCTGTTGTGTATGATCCTTGGCGGCCAACTTGATAAAATTAAGTTGCTCAACGTAGAAGAAGTAGACATACAATTAAGAACTGTCCTTGAACAAACTGAAGATGGGCAAATTACGCAGCCATTTGAAATAGATTTGAACGATTTCAACAAAGGGCCAAGCAAAAATTTACTTGAAGATTTGATTGCGCGCCCAAGTGGTGTAAACTACGACGAAAAGCATCACGGTAAACAGCAACCAGATACCTTAAAGCAAGTACTCAGACGTAGCGTGCATGCGGACATTGCTAAGTGTATCTATAGAGAGAAAAATAAGATTTTTATCGAAAAAATACAACTAATCAAAAAAAATAATACATGATGAAATACATGATTCATGTATTTTTAACAGATAGGCCAAGTTGACACTGCAGGCCCTCTTTTGAGGGCTTTTTTAATTTCTACATCTCACAAAAATACACGATAAAATACACGACCCAAAAGACACAAGTCGTTGTCTGTGCTATACTTATGTTGCATATCTTACATAGTATGTTATACTTTTAGTTGAAAGGTATAAAATTATGAATGACGGAAAAAAACTTTTAACGACCGGGGAACTTGCGAAAATGCTGGGTTGCCCACTATGGAAATTACAATATATTCTGGCGAGCCGCCGCATTCAGCCGAGCCAGCGGGTTGGTCATCTGAGGGTTTTCGAGACTGACATCGTCGGGGTGCTTGAAAAAGAACTTCAGCAGATGAGCCGTAGGATACGCCATGCAGCAGACTGAACCAACCGAACCGCTTTTGCTCGATGTCCGCAAAGCGGCTAAATTATTGGGAATTAGCCGGAGTTTCCTCTATGAACTTACCGCAAAACCCGACTTTCCTGTGCCGCCAATTCAAATCGGGGCAAAAATTATGTTCAACAAACGAAAATGGCTCAGATGGGTCGAACTGGACTGCCCAAAGACACGTGAAAAGTTTGACCAGTTACAAAAGGCGGAAAAATGAGCGATTTACAGAAATACATCAACACTGTTTTTGAGCCAGATGACATTGTCGAAGTTCGTTTTATTTGGCCGAAAGATATGCCGGGCGGTTCTGCTCCACATTCTATATGGCATCTTGCGAAAGACCTGCCACAGCAGATGCAGAAAATGACAGCATTAAACCAACGGGGATGGGGCGTTTTTGCTGGTGTCAACCCGCGGAAAGATTTTGGTCTCCGGGGTGATAAAAATGTAGCCCTTGCCAGAAACCTTTTTGTCGACTTTGACGATTCGGATGCCGATGCTCATGGCATTTCGCCTGGCGATGGCTGCGGACGAAGTGAGTTTTTATTGTGGAGGTTGGACGAAAAAAAATTGCCAAATCCAGATATGATAATCAATTCTGGTGCTGGTATTCATTGCTATTGGCGATTGTCGAAATCTTTGACAGACCTCGTGCAGTGGGAATCTATGCAGCAAAAGCTTATCGCTACTCTCCACAGTGACAAGAGTATCAGAAACCCTGAACGGATAATGCGACTGCCAGGGTTCAAAAATACGAAACGCCAGCCCTACCAAGATGTATTTATCATTTATGGAACAATGCTATGATTGCGGTAGAAGATTTTCAAAATGCGCTCGATGCCTGTTCTGTAAATGCGACAGCAGTCGTGAAACCTGCCACTTCTGCTCAGTTGCCATCAACACACCATGTTAGTGACGATGCTACAACCGCGGAACGATGCCTCAAATCACTTAAATCCTCAAGGGCAGACGATTATCAACAGTGGATTGAGGTTGGGATGGCGATGAAGGCAGCGGGATGCGATGTTTCCGTTTGGGATATGTGGAGCAGACAGTCATCGAAATATCAAGAAGGCGTATGTCAAAGCAAGTGGAATTCTTTCAATAGCGACGGAAAACTTACCATTGCAAGTCTCATACACTGGGCAAAGCTGGACAACCCAAACTATTCACCACCTGCTGCGACAAAGCTATCAATGTTCCCTTTCACCGATTCCGGCAGTGCTGAACGATTTGTGGCCATGTTTGGTAATGAATTTCGCTATAACCATACACGAGGTCGATGGTACTGTTGGGATGGGCGACGGTGGGATGAATCACGAGGCGAGCCAGGGGCACGAAACTATTTTGTGAAGATGTGCCGCGAGTTACGCAGGGAAGCCCTTTTGCCGGAAAATCAAGATCGCCGCGAGGCAATAGAACGATTCGCCCGACAATCGGAAAACACAAACAAGATTACCAATGCACTGCACGAAGCACAGCATATAGAACCCATAAGCTGCTACGCCGAGGACTTTAACCGCGACCCTTGGGCATTCAATGTTCAAAATGGAACTATCGACCTGACTACTGGTAAACTGCGACCACATAATCCAGCGGATATGCTTTCGCAGATTGCAAATGTAGTACACAACCCCAATGCAAAATGTCCAATTTTTGATAAATCACTTTTCAGAATTACTGGCGATAACGCGGCAATGGTGGATTATATTTTGCGTGTGTTTGGCTACAGCCTTACAGGCAGCATCGCAGAGCAGGTTTTCTGGGCATTTTGGGGGCATGGTAAAAATGGCAAGACCACGGTACTAACTGATAATATCCGGCTGATGATGGGTGATTACGCCTGCGAATGCGCTGGCGACCTACTTATCGTTAATTTCGGTAACGCACACCCTACGGAGTTGGCCGACCTTTTGGGCAAACGACTGGTTATTGCATCAGAGACCGAGAAGGATAAAACGCTCAAAGTTCAGCTTGTTAAAAAGCTCACCGGCGACAGCTCAATAAAAGCACGGTATATGCGGCAAGACTTTTTTGAGTTTCAACGTCAATTTAAGATAATTTTGGTTACCAACAATAAGCCAAAAATTCCCGAAAACACGATAGCGATTTGGCGCCGGGTAAAACTCGTGCCTTTCAATGTTGTGATTTCTGATGCCGAGTGCGACCTCCATCTATCGGATAAACTTCGACTCGAATGGCCAGGTATCTTGAACCGTCTGATAGAGGGCTGTCTGGGGTGGCAGCAGACCGGTCTGAAAGAGCCGGAGGATGTATCGACTGCCACTACAGAATATCGCACCGAGCAGGACCCACTAAAGGACTTTTTCGATGAGTGTTGCACGATTGATGGATTTTCTATTACACCTGTTTCTATACTCAAAGAACGGTATGAAAGATGGTGTAAGGATGCGGGAACTGAAAGTCATTTATCGGCACAGGACTTTAACACTTGTTTGCGGCAAAAAGGCTGCCGAAATGACCAACAATGGTACGATGGAAAGACCCAAAGAGTATGGATTGGGCTGAATTTGACGTAAAGTTGGTAGGATTGTAAATATGTACAAAATAAACACTTATGTTCGTTTTTGCAAAAACCTACCAGAACCTACCAATGGTTTGCCATTAGCGCCAAGAAAAATGCTTCATGAGAGACTAATGTGAAAACGCTGGTAGGAGTTGGTAGGTTGGTAGGAAATATGGTTGCAAATGGTGAAAAAATGGACAAGAAAGCACTGAAAAAAACTGTTACGATTTACGATGTTTAGGGTTGACAATAATAACTATTATGGTACCATGTTATCTGTAATAACTACGAAAAAGGTAGGTGAAATATGAGAATTTTCAAACCAATGTACAAGCAGGATGGAAAGACCAAAGAGTGCGGTCGCTTCTATTTGCAATTCAAAGACCATAATAAGCAGGTGCGGAGATATAGAGGCTTTGCCAGCAAGAGCGGTACCGCTGAACTGGGCAAGATGATTGAAAAGCTGATACGGTATAAAATCTCTAATATGCCGTTGGATGTGGAGCTGCTCAGATTCATTGAGGGTACAGACCCGATGCTAAAAAAGCAGTTTATAAAGCACGGTCTTTTAGATGCACAAAGAGCAGAGGCTGGGAAATCGTTGAAACAACATCTTGCTGAATTTCAACAATCCATTTTGGCAAAAGGTAATACTACAGCGTATGCAGAACTAACCTACCAAAGGGCAAAAACCGTCCTGATAGAAAAATGCGGGTTTGTGTATATTTCTGACATCAAGGCTTCAATTGTACAAAATGCCGTTTCTGGGCTTCAGCACGACAAAAAACAAATGGCTTTGAGCTTTCAGAGCCAGAATTTCTATTTGAAAGCCTGCCAACAGTTTTGTCGGTGGCTGGTGCAGGATAGGCGAATGGCCGACAGTCCATTACAACACTTGAAAGGCAAGAATGTTCGGTTGGACAGACATCATGACCGGCGGTCGTTAAACGTCGATGAGTTGCGGCGTTTACTGGAAACCACAAAAGCCGCGCCGTTCCGGTTTGGCATGAGTGGCACAGAGCGGGCATTGTTGTATCGGTTGGCGGCGGAATCGGGGATTCGGAAAAACGAGCTGCGAAGCCTTACGGTATCGAGCTTCGATTTGCCGGGGCACAGCGTAACCGTTTCGGCCGGAGATTCAAAGCACAGGCAAGAAGATAGGCTTCCGCTTCGTCCTGATACCGCTGACGCACTGGCGGGCTTCCTGTGCGGTAAAATGCCTACGGTAAAAGTTTTCAACATTCCGGGCAAGACGGCTAAAATGTTGAAGGCTGACCTTGCCAATGCCGGTATTGAATACGTCGTTAATGGCCGATATGCTGACTTCCACGCTCTCAGGCATACCACCGGCAGCCTTTTGGCAGCGGCGGGCGTTCACGTCAAGTTGATTCAAACCATTATGAGGCATAGCGATATAAATTTAACCATGAGCCGATATACACATATTTTCGCAGGGCAAGAATCCGATGCGGTTGCGGCCTTGCCAGATTTGTCCCTGCCGAGCGAATCGCAGCGGCAAGTAAAAACCGGAACATACAATTCAGCCGCAGATTTACTTTGCTCCAAACTTGCCCCCAAAGGTGGGGAAAATGAAGTAAATAGCGGAAAATGTGGACAAAATATGGTGAAAAGTGAGGTTGCACAGAATACAACAAAACCCGCTTTTAGTGCGAGCATAACGCATTTTCAGCCTGAAAACGCAAAAGCCAATGATCGGATTCGAACCGATAACCCCCGGTTTACAAAACCGGAGCTCTACCGTTGAGCTACATTGGCATAGAACGGTCAGTATAGCGGATAGAGACTGCCTTTTCAAGGAAAAACAACCCTACAACTCGAAGACCTGGCCGGGCGAAGGAATGTGAGCGTTCTTCATACCAGCTTCGACTAACCTGTCGGAGAAGAATTCCAGCGCGTTTTGTTCGCCGTGGACGCAGAAGACGTGTTCAATATGCGAGGCGCCGCATCTGCCGAAATAGTCGAGCATTTCAAATTCGTCGGCGTGTGCGCTAAGGGCGGCGATTTCTTCAACTCTTGCCCGCAACGGCAAAGTCATACCGAAAATTTTCACTTCAGGCTGATGCTCGGCGATTTTTCTGCCGAGAGTATTCTCGGCCATATAGCCGACAATCAGGACGATATTTTTGGGATTGGTGATATTATTTTTGAGGTGGTGCAGTATTCTGCCGGCTTCGCACATTCCCGATGCGGAAATAATAATCATCGGGCCGGGCAAATCGTTGAGAGCCATTGATTCCTGAACGCTTTCGGTATATCGCAGTCCGCCGAAATCGAACGGCTTACTGCTGTTCACTAAGAATTCCACCGACGCGGGGTCCCAGCATTCTCTGTGTTTGCCATAAACACTGGTCGCTGCGCTGGAGAGCGGGGAATCAACATAAACCGGTATAGGGCAAATCCTGCCTTCGGCGTGAAGTTTGTTGAGCAGGTAAATCAATAGCTGGGTTCTGCCGATGCTGAAAGCGGGGATAATCATTTTGCCTTTTGTTCGGCATATCTCGTTGACAAGTTCTTCGAGTTTGCCTTTGACATCGGCGGCGGGCGGGTGCTTTCGGTCGCCGTAGGTGCTTTCTGTAATCAGATAATCGATATCATTGATGACGACTGGGTCTTTGAGGATTGGGATGTCGCGGCGGCCGATGTCGCCTGTGAACATTAGTTTTTTTGTGCTGCCTGTTTCGCGAAAATTTATTTCTGTGAACGCAGAGCCGAGGATGTGTCCGGCATCGTGAAAGCAGACTTCGACGTTATCGAAAAGTTTGAACGGTTTTGAATATGGCACAGGCGAAAGGTGTGTGCTTGCGATGTCGGCCTGTTCGACGGTGTATAGCGGTTCGAAAGGTTTTTGTCCCTGTCTGGCGCGTTTTTTGTTGATGTATTCGGTATCGCGGACTTGTATGTTTGCGCAGTCGCGGAACATTATTTGGCACAGGTCTGCGGTCGCGTCGGTGCAGAAGATCTTGCCTTTGTAGCCTTTTTTGACGAGGGTGGGGATGTTGCCGCTGTGGTCCATGTGGGCGTGGGACAGGAGCATTACGTCGATTTTGTCGGGGTCAACGAGGAAGTTGCGGTTCTTTTCAAACGCTTCTTTTCTTTTGCCCTGGAACAGGCCGCAGTCGAGAAGGATATTTTTGCCGTTGATTGTAACTATGTGAGCCGAGCCGGTAACTTCCTGCGCAGCTCCGTGAAAAGTCAGTTTCATTTTTTACCCTTAAAAAACAGCATTTTGGCATTATAATACAAAGCTGTCGGTTTTGCACGTTTTTAGTCAAGAATTCAGGCAAAAAATAAGAGAAAATCAGACTATCAGCATACAATCGCCATACGAATAAAATCGGTAGCTCTTTTCGATTGCGTGTCTGTAAGCGGCCATAATTTTATCCAAGCCGGCAAACGCCCCAACCAGCGCAAGCAGCGTCGATTTTGGCAGATGGAAATTGGTGATGATGCCGTCGATAATTTTAAATTCGTAGCCGGGCGTTATGAAAATATCGGTCTGACCGCTCCGCGGCAAAACTTTTCCGCCGATAGCGACGGTTTCAAGCGTTCGGACGGTAGTCGTGCCGACAGCGATAATCCTTCCGCCGGTGTCGATGGTGTCGTTTATGATTTTGGCGTTTTGCTCATTGAGCGAAAATCGTTCACTATGAATTTTATGTTCTTCAAGCGTCCTGGTTTTAACCGGCAGAAAAGTCCCTTCGCCGACGTGCAGCGTAATTTGCGCGACTGCGATTTGCTTTTGGCGAATTTGATTTAAAATATCCTGAGTAAAATGCAGACCCGCCGTCGGAGCGGCAACCGCGCCGGCCTGACGAGCATAAACCGTCTGATAACGCGCCGAATCGGTCTTATGCTCAATCGCAGGCTCAACCCTCTTTATATAAGGCGGCAAAGGCGAAAAACCTACCCTGACCAAAATATCTTCAGCCGACATCTCCGATTGCGGCTGTAAAAGCCACTGGCCGGCATCTAATTTTTGAAAAGGAACGGCAGCGCAGAATGTTTTTTTATCCCTGTCTAATAAATCGAGCGTTTCACCCTGTTTTATTTTGGCCGAGTTCTTCAGCATTACGAGCCAGCCGGTCTGATGCTGTTCGAGAAAAAGCCCCTCGATTTTCGCGCCGGTTTTTCGGCGAGCGAAAAATTTGGCTGGCAGAACTTTCGTATCGTTTATAACTAAACAGTCGCCCTTATTAAGATAATCGACAACGTGGCTAAACGCAGTGTCAGTGATGCAGCCGAGCAGCCGATTCAATATGAGCAGTTTGCTTGCGTCTCTTGTTTCAGCGGGCTTTTGAGCGATAAGCTCCGCGGGCAAATCATAATTGAGTTCTTCGATGTCCATACCTATAACTTATCAGACGTTATCAGAATTTACAGAAAAATTTTTCCCGCCGCTGCGTATAATAATTACATTTTTTGCGTTTTAAGCTTTTTTTGGGAAAGTCATAAGCCTTTTGTCCCGATAAAACAGGCGTGAACTGTTTTAATTTGGATTTATACAGATGAACTCGGCTCGGAATTTTGAACGTTTGGCTCGCAGCATATCGGCTCTCGACAGAGGCAATGTCGAGAAGAAGATTAAGACTTTCAAAGGCAGATTCAAGCTCGATTTTACCGAGGAGTATATGCAAAGCCTCACTGTTGACCGCCTCCGGCACATCCTCTTTGCCGCGGTAGCCACCAAACGCAGAAAAGCAAACTAAAATCCATAAGCCTCAATTCGCAATCCAATTTCGCTTGCAGAAATTTCCCAGCATAGTATTATTACGCCCATTATGAATGAAAGAATGAGCCTCGGCGGAAATATAACGCCAATCGGAACATCAGCGAATATTGTTGGCTGCGGCCTGCTCAAAAAAGCTGGCTACCCTGTCAGATTCCGTGATTTCGTAAAAATCGGCCTGCCATTCACATTCGCCGCCATCGGTGCAGCCTACATATTTGTCTGGCTCGTTTGGGGTATGAGCACGGCAAAATAACAGTATTATTTATTTACAGCATCCTTTTTAATTCTCTACTTCTACAACGCAGAACAGACCATGACCACAACCCAGCCCCTGCGGAAGGGAAAGTTCCAGGTTTCGCAGCACACAAGCTACCTGCGGCCCCATAACGCTGGCCCAGAAATTAATAGCGGGAAACCTGTCAGCATTTCTGTACAGCCAGGCCAGCATTTTTAGGTCATCGGCGAGTTTCCCACTGCTCGATTCTATGATTCTTTTGACTTCCGCATTATTACCGGCTATCAAAGCCTGAAGCGTATTTATAACTGTCTGCCAGAGGTTGTAATAATCGAAGATTCGTGTATATACCTGGCAATTCACCTCTTTGACCTCTTGTAAATAATCTATATCAAGACTTAAACCGTTTATTGTCTCTCTGTAATCACGTTCGAACAGCCGATTTACCTCTGCTCGTATTTGATGTTTTTGGTTTTTGAAAAGGCAGGTATCCATATGTCGCCCGACAAATATCGAACGGTCCTGCATTGTAATTATTTTAGCCTTTCTCCCGGCCGATTTGGCTGCCGATTCTATAAGCCCATTAAGTTCTGAACCGCTGTAATATGCAACTTCGAACCATTTTATTTTTTCAGAGTTCTGCTGCTGCGACGGCAGTAAATATGCCATATTATAAGGCAGAGACCTATAACAGTCTTTACTCCAATAACCCGGCCATTCAGGCGAATATCTACCGTGAAGGTCAAATACCATATACCCTCGGCCATCTATATGAGAAAAAATCTGCTGTGTAAGCTGTTCAAGTCCTGCATAATCTAAATGCGACAATGAAGCATAAGAGGAAAAATATATATCGTAAGGGTCGTCTTTCCGTAAAGGAAACCCCTCTGACAAATCAGCCTGTAAAAATTTAGCCTGCGGCATAGATACATAATTTTGTTTTCCCTGTTCCACCATTCCAGGAGAAATATCAATCCCCTCATAAATTTCGATATCTCCTTCGGTTATTACAAATTCCTTGTTTGTTGTTTTGGCCGGCACGCTGGGCGGAATGTGGGTTAATAGTTCAATCCCTTCACCACTGCCGCAGCCAAGGTCAACAATACGAATTTTGTCTTTACGCTCTAAAATTCTCTCAATGACGGGCTCAATTGACAACTTTATAACCTGAACTTTGGATAAGGAACACGTTTTCTGAGCAAATAATAAGGTTTATAAATGCTGGCATCATTGTTTTTAGCTCAAAATAGCTTGTTTTTGAGCAAATTTGAGCAAAATCGAGGTTTTTTACTTTGCCACATTGCTCGATGTGCCTCGGTAATCCAAAAAACAAGGTCTTATCCAAAGTTCAGGTTTATAAAAATATCTTCCCAGTATTTTCGTACATTGTCCTTTTTCCCAAACAGCCCAGACTCGCTAATGCCGTAGTATCCGCGTCTTACCGCAATTTCATAAAATTCGGTTCTGGCCATATCAAATCTCCTGTATTTTATTTTATTAAGAAGTGGTTAATTAGGTGCGACAGCCCCCATAACACAGCAGAGCATATCGTAAGAACGAAGGCATATTTCCGCCAGTGCGCCACTGTAACGGCTTGTCCCTTTTCGGTGGTGCCGCCCCATATTTTCATATCGATATATCTGGCGAAGATAAGAAGCGCTATTATACCCCAAAACACTGTGTCGGCAGTATGGAATGTTTTGCCCTTGTGTCGCAGAATCAATATCAATGTAACAAACGCAACTACATTCCCAATAAGCGATCAAAAAACTCGCACGAAAAGGCTGAATACACTGTCATATTTCTCGACCGGCTGTTCACCTGGTTTAGACATAGTCCGTCTCCTAAATAATCGTAACTCTTGATTTATTTAGGCGGCGGCCCGACCACCAAACAACCTGCAAGAACCGTTAAAAAATGCTCTTGCACCCTTTACATATGTATTTTAGCACCCCTAAAACCAGTGTCAATAATTTTCCTGTTCAATTCTCGTCAATGTCAGAGTATCCGGCGAAATTATTCCGCCAGAAATGAGCATTTTAAAAGCATCTTCAGTCGTAAGGCTTGTCTGCAAGACTTCATTAACAGGAACAAGTTCAAAAAAACCTGTCGTGGGATTCGGCGTGGTCGGTATAAAAATTTTGCAGAATCTTTCTCCCGTTGAGTATTGAATATAGCCGGTAAGAAAACCAAGAGCCTTTATCCCCGAACGTGGAAAGTCAACGAGTACCACCGATTTGAACGCTGCCTTGTCAGGAAGCGAAACAGCGCTCATTACCTGTTTTGTCGCGTGATATATAGTTCCCACGACCGGAATTTTTGAAAGCAGAAATTCTCCAGCCTTAATAAGTTTTTTGCCTAACACATAATGCCCAAAAATACCCACCAGATAGACAAGTATAAGCAGCGTCAAAATCGATAAAATGGACAAGACTATACTGACGTAATGTTCTGGGTCAGTCTGCATCTCTGGGTTGTTCAGCAGTACCGAGGCTGCTTTTAGAAATGCCGGCCGGAGAACTCCCGCCATCCAGCCGAACAGCCATCGCATTACCAGAAGAGTAACGCCGAACGGCATTATCAGCAGTACACCCGCGAGAATGTGGTTGCGGAATTTATTCTTTGCTCTTTTCCAGAATCCTGCTTTGCCAGTGGTCATAAACAACCCGCCTTTCCGCGACTATTCTAAAGCCCGGACAGGTTTTTGCAAGCGGATTACGATTCTTAATTTCGCGCAATAAAAAAGGCTCAAGTGGGGGACACTTGAGCCTTACCGAAGCAAAACCCTTCGAAATTTTATTTTATAGAGCTATTGGGTTATAAAAAAACATTTCGCTTCAGTTAAACCAAAACCTTATATAAGAAAAAAAGAGCATTACTACGCCACCCATTATAACACGGAATCACTCGGCTGCAAGAGGAAAAATAAAAAAAACTGCATATTTTTATAACTGTCTGCAAATACTAATGTTATATAACATCACCGCTGCCGTCCCGCCGAATTATTGTTTCAATTCCGACAGATTATGTTTATTATGCTCTTTGTTATACTGGAGAAATTTACAAATGCTTAGCAAATTATACAGCGTTACCCTCGAAGGTATCGAGGGAATAATCTGTGAAGTCGAGGTGCATATAACTCGCGGCGGATTTGAAAAATCCCTAATCGTCGGTCTGCCCGACACCGCCGTGAAAGAAAGCATAGAGCGAGTCCAGTCGGCAATCACAAATTCCGGTTTCAGCTATCCAAAAACAAAGTGTGTTGTAAATCTTGCGCCTGCCGACGTAAAAAAAGCCGGCCCAGCTTTTGACCTGCCAATCGCGCTGGGCTTTCTGCTCGGCCAGGGCGCAATCACCTGCGACTGCGAAAAAGATTTCGTCATTGTCGGCGAACTCGCTCTCGACGGCAGAATTCGCCCCGTTCATGGCGTATTGAGTATGGCAATGGCTGCTGCGGAAAAAGGTTTTAAGAAAATGATTGTCCCGCTCGAAAATGCCGCCGAGGCTGCCGTCGTCAACAGTCTCGAAATTTACGGCTCCGGCTCGCTCGCCCAGACAGCAGCGTTTCTGTCCGGCAGACTTTTGCTTGAGCCAACCAACATCAACATTGACGACATCTTCAGTCAGGCCGCCGTTTATGACGTTGACTTCGCCGATGTAAAAGGACAGGAGTCCGTCAAACGCGCCCTCACTATCACCGCAGCGGGTGGGCATAATATCCTTATGATTGGCCCGCCAGGTGCAGGCAAAACTATGCTCGCAAAAAGACTGGCGACTATTTTACCGCCGCTGGGCCTGGCTGAATCACTCGAAACAACGCAGATTTATTCGTCCGCAGGTCTGCTCGATGCCGGCAAAAGCCTTATGGCAACCCGACCCGTCAGAACGCCCCACCACTCCGCATCAGGCGTTGCGCTGGTCGGTGGCGGAACAAACCCGAAATGCGGCGAACTATCGCTGGCTCACAATGGAATACTTTTTCTCGATGAGTTTGCCGAATTTCCGCGCAACGTCCTGGAAATGATTCGCCAGCCGCTTGAAGAACGAAAGTCTGTTGTCTCACGTGCCAAAGGCACAATAACATTTCCCGCTAATTTTATGCTCGTCGCCGCGACTAATCCCTGTCCATGCGGATTTTTCGGCTCAGCCCAAAAACGCTGCAAATGCACGCCGAACCAGATTGAGCGATATATGGCGAAGTTGTCGGGCCCCCTTTTGGACAGGATTGATATTCATATTGAAGTGCCGACCGTCAGTTTCAGCAAATTGCGCTCTGAGCAAAGCTCTTACGATTCGGCAACGATACGACAGCAGGTTACGGCCGCAAGACAAGCCCAGCAAAAACGATTCGGCGAAAACAAAACTACAACAAACGCAACCATGACGCACAGACTGGTTAGTAAATTCTGCCAACTTGACCAGACTGCGGAAATGGTGCTGAAAAATGCGATGGCCGAATTCGGCCTCTCGGCAAGAGCGCACGACAAAATCTGCAAAGTCGCCAGAACTATCGCAGACCTCGAAGAAAAAGAAAACGTCTCCGCCGAACACATCGCAGAGGCTGTAAGTTATCGAAAATTAGATAGGAGTTTGTAAAGGATATATAAAAACTGTAGACATTTTTATAATTTTCATAACTATTTGATATGAAGCCACTTACAAAATGACCATTTTAAAAATTAGTGGATAACAAGTCCTTTGGTTGTAGGGTGGTTGTACTCGTTTGATGCTATGCGAGTACAGTTTGTATCGCTATAGGCCCGTCAAGTTCGACCGGCATATATTTGTACAGCAGCGTTATAGATATTTATGACACCTACATCCAAAACAATTCCGGCTATGGTGCGAGTAATTACGCCAGTGATATTATTATGGAAAACTGTCTTGTGCAAAAAAATGGTAACTCCGGCGTATACAATGGTTCTGATGGAACGCTTGCGATAAGTTATTGCACGATGAGCGAAAATACACAAGATGGCGTAAGGAATGAAGGCGACAGCATAACTCTAAACCAGTGCAATATAAACAAGAACTCACAAAATGGTGTTTATACCGGACAGGCTGATATAACCATTACGAGTTGCCTGATTGAACAAAACGGTGCAGATGGTATAAAAAATGATAATTTTTCAGGCCCAACAATTATGGGGGCAATAATTCGCAGAAATACCGGAAATGGAATTTCTTGCACAAATATTCAAACCACGAACATTAAAAACAACTGGATTGTCAACAATAGCGGCGGTTATGGTATTTACATTTCGAGTGCGGTTACTATGGCGATGATGAGAGGGAACACGATTACCCATAATGCGACCGGCGGCATTTATCGAAGTTCATCCGGTGCCGAACCAAATATCGTGAATACCATTTTCTATCACAATGGCTCAAATAACACGACTTTTACAGGGACGTTCACATATGTAAATTATTGCCGAACATCGACAACGCACTCCGGCAGCGGCAACATAACCAATGACCCCTGCTTTGCATCTCCCGATGCAAACAACTACCATTTAAAATGGCAAAGTGCCTGTGTTGATAAGGGTCTCACAACTCCCGATGTCAACGATGAAACAGACATAGACGGCGAAGACCGCGTGTACAATAACATAGCCGATTTAGGCGCCGATGAGTGCTATACGTCCCATGCTGATTTTGATAATAACAGCAGGGTCAATTTCATAGATTATGCGACTTTTGCAAAGGCTTGGCGCACAAGTACAGGCCAGGCAAACTGGAACGCAGCTTGCGACCTCAAAGCCGATGGCACAATTGATTACAAAGACCTGTGCCGGTTCACGAATGACTGGCTGTGGGAACCGCAGGAAGAACAGATTCCGGGAGTGGGTTCAGGCAGTTCATTAAATCCAGATGGTATAGCCGGTCAGCAAATGATGATGGCAATGCAGCCGCAGCCGGAATTTTTGACGACCGAATTTTTATCTGCTGAATCACTGGATATGAGCGTGTCAAGGGCATTGGCTATGGAAATAGAATCCGCCGAATCTGTCGAACCCATTGAAGATGTTTTCGATGTCAATGAAACTCTCGACTGGCTTAACGAATTATGGCAGACCGATGAAAGTATCCGCGAATCAATAAATGAAACTGACTGGCAGGAATTTTTGAACTCTATAAAAAGTAGTGAGCAATAAACAGAGCCGCGACAGTAATGGAGCGGTCAGTTAAAATCTCGTTTAGCCCGCCAGCCTGTCCCGCATTTTCTGGCGGGGTTTTACCGGCGGGTTTTCAGACTTGTGTACATTTAAGCAAAGGCCGGTTTCCACACCGGCCTTTTTTTGTGTCTAAAAAAAATCCGTGAAATCCGCGCAATCCGCGGTTATACTAATCTCTGTGCTTTCTGCCTGTCGCGGCGGAGTCGAAGACGAAGACGGATGGCTGAAAATAAAATCTAAAAAACTCTGTGGCTAAAAAAATAATATCTCTGTGTCCTCTGTGAACTCTGTGGCTAAACATTTCGATTGCATAGTAATAGGCGCAGGCCACGCCGGCGCGGAAGCTGCGCACGCCGCGGCGACAATCGGCGCAAAGACCCTCCTGCTCACCATCAGCAGAGAAACCATCGCAAAGGCAAGCTGCAACCCCGCAATCGGCGGAATCGCAAAAGGCCAAATCGTCCGCGAAATCGACGCGCTCGGCGGAATTATGGGGTTAGCCACTGATGCCGCAGGTTTGCAATTTAGAATTTTAAATCGCTCCAAAGGCGCAGCCGTTCGCTCGCCTCGCGCGCAAATCGACAAATATCTATACTCGCAAATCGTCAGAGACCTTCTCAAAAAAACGCCAAACCTCACAATCGAAGAAGGTCTGGTCGCAGAAATTATCGTCGAAAATAATATCGTCAAAGCCGTGCGCTGCACCGACGGCAGAGCCTTTTATGCTCCCGCCGTCATTGTAACAACAGGAACATTTCTCAAAGGCATAATGCACACCGGCACGAAACAGTGGCCGGGCGGCAGACTAAACGAACCTGCCGCAAACGAACTTTCCGATTGCCTGCGCAAACTCGGCCTCGAAGTCGGCAGACTAAAAACCGGAACGCCCGCACGCCTCGATGCCGACACAATTGATTATGCTCAATTACAAAAACAAATTGGCGACGAAGCCCCGCAGCCATTTTCATTTATGACCGATTCAATTACGCAGGAACAACTGCCCTGCTGGATTACATACACAAACCCCGACGTTCACAAATTGCTTTTGGATAATCTCGACAAAGCGCCCCTCTACACCGGCCAGATTACCACAACCGGCCCACGCTATTGCCCAAGCATAGAAACAAAAGTACAGCGATTCGCCGACAAAGACCAGCATCAGATTTTCCTCGAACCAGAAGACAGGCAAATGACGACGATTTACTGCAATGGCATCAGCACCTCCGTACCTGAAGATATCCAGGAGCGAATGCTCAAAATGATTGTCGGATTGGAGAACGCCAAAATCGTCCATTATGCTTACGCGATTGAATACGACTACTGTCCCGCCGTGCAGTTGAAGCCGAACCTCGAAACCAAAAAAATCGCAGGCCTTTTCCTTGCCGGCCAAATTAACGGCACATCCGGCTACGAAGAAGCCGCAGGACAGGGAATCATTGCCGGCATAAACGCCGCCAGACTAATCGACAAAAAAGAACCGCTCATTCTCGGCAGGGACATCGCCTACATCGGCGTGATGATTGACGACCTGCTCACTCGCGAAATTGACGAGCCGTATCGGATGTTCACCTCAAGAGCCGAGTGGCGACTCAATTTAAGGTCTGATAACGCTGATAGAAGACTTACGCAAATCGGCAAATCCGTCGGACTTGTGGACGAAAAGAGGTGGCAAAAATTTGAGCAAAAGCTGTCAAAAATTGAAGAAATCACGCAATTTTTGAAGAAAACCTCTCAAAATGGTGCAAATTTTTGGCAAAATTTGAAAAAATCTGACGTTTTTTGCGAAAAACTTGCGCAAATGGCCGAAATTAGAGACCATTTTGACCTCGAAATTTCACAAGCCGCTGCCACAGATTCAAAGTACGAAGGCTACTTAGCAAAGCAGGAAAAGACCGTTTTAGCGGCCAAAAAGCTAGAAAATTTCGTACTGCCGCTGGATTTGGACTATGAAAAAATCGTTCATCTTCGCGCCGAAGCTAAGCAAAAACTGACCAAATTCCGCCCCTACACACTCGGCCAGGCTGCCCGAATCGGCGGAATCACCCCAGCCGACATCACAGTTGTGCAAATTTATTTGAAAAAAAACAAAAATCCAAAATAAAATGCTTTTCGCACCGCTTACTGCCCAAAGTCGAACCGCTTTTTTGCCGATAAAAGTTGCGGATACCTGCGAAAAAACCACAGACCCTATAATCTGAACATTAGCAGGCAATAAACAGTAATTCATTAAGTAATGGTAATTTGTTATGTTCTTTACAGCTTTGCCTAAATAAGCTAAACTATCGGCGGGCTGGATTTTGATAGAGCAACTTAAGCCTTTTGAAATGAGGTAGTTATGTTTGAGCGTTTCACAGATAGAGCAAGAAAAGTAATGGCGCTGGCAAATCAGGAAGCACAGCGGTTCAACCACGAATATATCGGCACCGAGCATATTCTGCTCGGCCTGGTAAAGGAAGGCTCCGGCGTTGGAGCTAATGTCCTTAAGAATCTCGACGTTGATATAAAAAAGCTTCGGCTGGAAGTTGAAAAGTTAGTCAAGTCCGGGCCGGATATGGTAACGATGGGCAAGCTGCCCCACACTCCTCGCGCCAAGAAAGTTATCGAATGCGCAATCGAAGAAGCGCGTTCTCTTAATCACAATTACATCGGCACAGAACACCTGCTGCTCGGCCTTTTGCGGGAAACCGAAGGCGTGGCCGCTCAAGTTTTAATGTCGATGGGTTTAAAACTCGAAGACATCCGTCAGGAAGTTTTAAATATTCTCGGAGCAGGCGTTGACGGCGGTCAAATGCCTTCGCTCGGTATGAAAATGAATCCTGCTGCCCCCGGTGCCATCGGCGACAAGGGACAGGCTTCGAAGAGTCGCACACCGGCTCTCGACAGTTTCGGCAGAGACCTTACGGTTATGGCTGCCGAAGGCGAGCTTGACCCTGTAATCGGCAGAAAAACGGAAATCGAAAGATTGATTCAGATTCTCTGCCGCAGAACAAAGAACAATCCGGTTCTCATCGGCGAGGCCGGCGTTGGCAAAACCGCAATCGTCGAAGGCCTTGCCCAGAGAATAACCGATAAGCAGGTTCCCGAACTTCTTCGCGACAGGAGAGTAGTTTCGCTCGACCTTGCTCTGATGGTCGCAGGCACAAAATATCGCGGCCAGTTTGAAGAGCGCATCAAAGCCGTTATCACCGAAGTAAAACGAGCGAAGAATGTCGTTCTCTTTATTGATGAACTTCACACATTAGTCGGAGCAGGCGGAGCCGAAGGCGCAATCGATGCCTCGAACGTTTTAAAGCCCGCCCTTTCGAGAGGCGAGGTTCAGTGCATCGGCGCTACAACGTTCGATGAATACAGAAAATACGTCGAAAAGGATGCCGCTCTTGAACGCAGATTCCAGACTATTATCGTTGAAGCCCCCAGCAAAGAGGAAACCTTTGAAATTCTCAAAGGCCTTCGCGACCGCTACGAAGCGCATCACCGCGTAACATTCAGCAATGACGCACTATTCCAGGCAGTTGAGCTTTCCAGCAGATATATCACGGGCAGATGTCTGCCTGATAAGGCCATTGACGTAATTGACGAGGCAGGCGCGTGCGTTCGATTGAAGAATATGACAACGCCGCCGGATTTGGCTGAGATTGAACGCAAGATAGAAAAACTTCAGATAGAAAAAGACGAGGCTGTAAAGAGCGCAGATTACGAACGCGCCGCATCGCTCCGCGACGAGAGCCAAAAGCTGCTCGACGAAAAGGCCGAGTCGCAGCGGAAATGGTACGAACAGAATAAGGAGAGCGCGGGCGTTGTTGACAATGAAATTATCGCAGAGGTCGTCAGCAAGATGACCGGCGTTCCGCTGACAAGACTTGAAAAGCACGAAGCCGAGAGACTCATTGAGCTTGAAGGCGAACTACACAGGAAAGTCGTCAGCCAGGAAGAAGCTGTTACCGCGGTTTCAAAAGCTGTTCGCAGGAGCAGAAGCGGCCTGAAAGACCCGAATCGTCCGATGGGTTCTTTCATATTCATCGGCCCAAGCGGCGTCGGCAAAACTTTGCTCGCTCGCGCATTGGCCGAATTTATGTTTGGCGACGAAGACGCTCTAATCCAAATCGATATGAGCGAATATATGGAAAAACACAACGTCAGCAGGCTTGTCGGAGCCCCTCCGGGATACGTCGGCTACGAAGAAGGCGGCCAGCTCACCGAGCGAATCCGCAGAAGACCTTACGCCGTGCTGCTGCTTGACGAAATCGAAAAAGCGCATTCCGACGTTTATAATATGCTCCTCCAGATTATGGAAGAGGGCAGGCTTACCGACAGCTTCGGCAGACACGTTGATTTCAAAAATGTCATTCTGATTATGACCAGCAACATCGGCGCCGACCTGATTAAGAATCAGGCAGGCTTCGGCTTCGGCAAAAAAACCGCTGAAGCAAACTACGAAAAGATGAAAGAAATGCTCGGGAAAGAAGTTGAAAGACACTTCAGGCCGGAGTTCTTAAACCGTCTCGACGATGTTATCGTATTCCATTCTCTCACAAGAGAAAACCTCACAATAATCGTCGATTACGAACTTAATAAGGTATTCAAGCGTCTGACGAAGCAGGGATATAAACTCGAAGTTGCCGATGCCGCCAAAGAGTTCCTCATCGACAAGGGCTATAATCCGGAATTCGGAGCCCGCCCGCTGCGTCGCGCGATTGAGCGATACATCGAAGACCCATTGAGCGAAAATATCCTTCGCGGCAAATTCAAGGGCAAGGACGTTATTAAGATAGCCGTTCAGGACGAAGACAACTTGAGATTTGAAGGTCTTGGCAATGATGACAAACCCGCCGGCGAACCTGCACCAGCAGCAGCGGCAGATGATATTAAAACGAATGAGGATGTTGCGCCTTCCCAGGGAGTTTAGTAAATAAATAAATGAGGGTCGAACCCATCATTTAACCCGGCCTGCCGTGGCAGCGAGCCGGGTTTTTTTATGCGCGTTTTTAATTTGATTATTGGTAGTAGGTGAACTTTACATCCACCTTCCACTGGTTTTTTTCGCTCTTTATTTTGGCCAGCGTAACATTTGAGCATTGCAGGCTCGACCATCTCATATGCATTATCGACAGGAATCGGGCAAAGCCTTCTATGTCGATTCTTTCGATTGTCATACTGGCATCCTGATTTTTCTGGCCGCCTTTGGTTTTGCGCACAGGCGAGGAGCTTAATCTGTAATTTGACGGCGAAATTCTGCAAAATTTCGTTACCTGGTCTATCGCGGTGGTATAATCGAATTCATCTTTGGTTTTTTTGGCGTTTGCATACTCCAATCTCTGCGGGTCAAGGTCGGTAAGTATCGTGCTAATTTTCTCCTCGGCCTCCTGATACTGGGCAATCTCGTTTTTGTAATTAGTCTTTGCTCCAGGCAACCCGGCTGTCAAAAGCCAAATCGGCCACAAGCTCACAAGCACAGGCACAAGCACATAATAAAAAATCGGTTTTGTATAAATTTCTTTCATATTCCCGCCAAAATTATTTTAAATCAATGGTCAGCCTGAACTGGTCTCGATTGTCCTTAGACTGATAAGTTGAATTTGCTTTTATTAGTTTTGGATGTTTGTCAACAGCTCCGAAAAGTTCGAGATAACCTCTCGGCGACGTATTGCCGGTGATATTCATTGTTTTTGTTGTAACGACGATTTTGTCGATTTCAATATCAACATTTTTAGGCACGTTGTTGATTGCCTCAAACAAAAAAGTAAGTTTGGCCTCCACTGAATCATCGCCGCCTGCGGTGAGCAATCCGCTTTTGACATCTTTAATTCTGTTTATTTCTCTTTTCAGTTTGCCAAGAGCGTCTTTGCCGCTGACAAATCTTCCGCCGGGCATAGCGATAGAGTATTCGGCTTTGAATTTCTTCTTTAAGTCATTTCTTACGCCGCTGGTTTTTTGATATTGAATCTGCAAAAGAACACCGAGAACGATAAACACCGCCAGCAGGCAAAAGCTCATCGTTTTAACGGCCTTTTCGAGAATCATTCTTTTGCCCTGATAGGGCATAAAATCGGTTCTGAAATCGACTTTATCGCATTTGCCTATAAGTCCCGCCGCTGCGCCCGCGGCAATTATTATATCGAGGCCGTCGGTATCTGCCGGAAGTTCCGCCGAAGCGATTATCTGCTCTGTGCCGAACGGCTCAACCGCAACCGACACGGATTGTCCCAGTTCAGCAACATTAACTTTGCCGGTCGAATCATAAATTAAGGTTTTCTGAATATCTCTGCCGCCAATGGTAGAAACGGTCGAGAACATAATTTCTCTGGCAACGAGATTGGTTTTATTTTGACTTTCGGCGGTTAGAAATGCTCTGATTTGAGCGTTGCCGACCTGCGGCGGCGGCGAAATAATAAAACATTTTTCTTTGGATACCGCCATCAGCATTGTTTTGATTTCCTGGCCGTATCCGGGCAGATGACTCAAGATTCTGCGAAGACATATCGAATCCGGCTCAATACTCACAGGGTCGAGTTTGCTGCCTGCCAGAGATGTAATTATCTCGGACACTACAGATGCGCCTGCGGCATAAACAGAAACTTCAGAGCCGGAAACGCCTTTTGAGGCAAGCTCAAATGCCACAGCGGTCTCGGCGGCATTGACGGCAAGCGATTCTTCGGCATCGAATTTCACGGTTTGCGATATTTGCCGGTATTCGGTAAATTCCGAGTGCAAAACCTGCTGTCTGTATAATCTGCAATCCAGAGCGACAGCGACATCGCTGAAAAGAAGCTGTTTTTCCGTACAGCCTGCGGCGATACCCTTTGCAGCCTCGGCGAAGCTGAAAAGTGTCCCTTCGGCCGGGGCAACGGCAACTGAAAACTGTTCTGCGATTTCAATTTTTCCGCCTGCCCTGCCGATTAGAACAATCGTCGCCCTGCTCGGCGTAATATAAATCCCAAGTGTTTTATTTTGTTCCAAAAATTTTACTCCAATTATTCTAACTTCTGACTTCTAACTTCTCTATTCTATTATTATACCTATTTTCTGAAATTTGCCACCTTCCTTTTTAATTCCCGCTGTGGCGCAGACCACGGCCGTGCCGCTTGCGGCCTTTACGCGAACCGAAAAGAAATCGCTTTTTGCCGTTATATAGGGTTTGCATTTGTCAATCGAACCCGTATAGCTCATAAGTCTTTTGCTGATGTCGTTGACATCTTTAAAAGGTTCAATCCTTCTTTCTTTTATTATCGCATCGGCGATTTTGGTCGCGTCTCCGCCGAATGTGAACGCCGATTCCAGCACGTTCCTGGGGGCGGTATTGATATTCACCTTGTCCGTTCCCCATAAGCTGATATATTTTAGAGCGGATTCACTGCGGTTTTCATCCTGATTGACGGGCATTGCGAGCGTTTCGAGGTCGAGCATAGGACTGTGCATAATTTTGGCAAAATCCATTGTGTGGCCGATTTGAGGCCTTGTCTGCTGAACGGTCTGCGGCTTGGCTCTGCGGGATGATGCCCTCCGAGAGGCTCTTCTCCTGGCTGCGGAGGTATTATTGGCATCAGAAGCCGTCTTCGGCTGCGCGGAGACCGTAACAACTGACTTCAGCTCAACGCTGAAAGTCTTGATTTCCTTTATATCTCCCAGTTCTTTTATAAGAGGGTCAATATCGCTCTGCGTCATCTGCATCCATTCGCAAAATATAACAACTGCGGCTTTTGTTTCGGCTTTGACTTTCTCGTCAGACGAAATACCCCAGACAAGAGGCAGTTTTGCATTCTCGTCTATGACTTCTATCGTAACTTTTGTATCGCCGAAGTCGAGTTCGACCGGCTCTGTAACATAAGGCCATTTCGGCCCGTAAGGCCCTCGTACATAGAGATTCTGCGTATTGGCATCATTTACGTCATTGTAATCGTAAGACATATTAGCAAAATAATCGTCCAATCCATTGGCATCGTTTATGTCGCCGGAATCATACATTGATTCAATGTCGGTCATCATGCTCGATGGCGTACTGTTGCCATCGTTCGACGAGTCAGCGTTCATCTTAATTGTCGAAAAACCATTTTTGCTTATGCCGTTCGCATCGAATGTCGTTCCTAATTGCGCCGCCCATTGTTCCATCATTAGGTTGTATTCTTCGTCGCTCATTGTGAACAGGTCTGAAAAATCCGGCTCATTCGGTCTGGAAACATAATTAACATCATTATCTCCGATTGTCGCCAGAGCGTACTTAATGCCCGATTCGGCAGCGTATCTGGCATTCTGATAATCAATGGCATATTGCAGTCTGTGTTTCCACTGACTTATCGCAGAGCTTACACGCCAGACAATAGCGGTCAGAATCACCAGTACCACTATCACAAGCACCAGAGCTGCGCCGGATTTATGCCGGGAAGAACGAATTTTAGTTTCTGCTGTTGGCATCGGGTATATTCACATTGTTTGCATTGTTCACATCATTAACATCAGGCAGGTTCACGTCATTCATATCGTTAAAATCTATCGCTATAAACTGATAAGCGGTTGTGCGGAAGCGGTCAACGGCAATTGTCCGTGATTTTACCAATTCTTCCGGCACAGCCTGATTGCCGAGCAAATCCTGCTGGAGCGCGTCAAAGGACAGCGAGATTTTCACCGCCGGCGGCAATTGGGGGTTTTGCCAGTCACCGACGATGGTATTTCCATCCGATACCGCCTGCACCTGAAAAACCGTCGCACCCTGACAGATTGGAATATATTTTTCCGCTTCGTATTTTTCCTTAGGCTCATCGAGCATCTTGTCTTCAAGCGTATAACCGCTGTGCGAACGGTAAATTATCAATCCGTTGGCATCGGGGTCGAATCTGCTCTGCCAGACGATTTTTTCAAACACCTGCGGCTTGTTGTCTTTATCGTATATTTTATTTTCAATTACGAGTTTCGAACTCTTGTATCCACTGTCGAGTCTGTTATTGATTGTCATTGTTATATCGGATCCGCCTATGGCGACCCTGTCGATATCCTCGGCAATCCTTTGCAGGACTTCCATCGCCAAAAATCCGCTTTGCAGCCTGCGATTGATGGAGACTTCCGCCCTCCTTACGCCCATATAAATGCCTACGGCGGTAATCATAATCATCACAGAGATGACCAAAGCCGCCAGAGCTTCCGCCAGCGTAAAGCCGCGATAATCGGAATTTGTTTTTTTAATTGCCTGTTTCACGTTTCCTTACTTCTTCTAAAAATTTCTGCAGCTCCGCGTCGCCTGCGGAATCTGAACTCTGCGATTCACTGTTTGTTCGGCTGTCCTGCTGTTGAGTATCCCGCTGCGATGAATCCTGTGATTCCAAATTTTCCTGATAATTAGCACCATTGGCATCGCCGAATTGTGCCTCGTATTCCGCCAACTTTTGTTTTTGTTCAAGTATCTGCATAATCTGCTTTTGACTTAGCCCGGTGAGCCACTGCGTAAGCTCGATTTTCTGTTGTTCGCCGTTTGGGTCAGGGAATTCCGCCGAGCAAACCGCTCTCACCCACATTTTGTTCGTAATCGGCTCATAAAACGATTCTACCGTAGTTTCCCAGGTAATATCAGGATTTGTTTCGCTTGTGCCGTATTCGAGCATATCGCTTACCGATGATTTGGCCAGGAGCTGCTCCATATTTTCTCTGATGATTTCAAAGGCCTCCATTTTCGTCTGCCACACGACGACGGTATCGACAGCCTTGTTGATTATAACAAGCACTGTAGCGGCGAGCATACCGAGTATTATCAGAGCGACAGAAACCTCTATCATTGTAAAGGCGCTGCGTTTAACATTATTATGCCGAAGGCATTCCATAATTTTGATTTTTGATATTTGTTTTTTGATATTACTTTAGAATCCCATTTCGTCTTCTGTTCGGGGCGTGGGAATTACCGCGTCGCCTTCGACAATATCCGTTTTTCGGCTCAATCTGTTGACGATAATTGAATATAGTTTTCCATTTTCATCAGCGACGACGATTTTGCCGCCATATTGCCAGCCCGTTTTGCCGACCCTGAACAGAGCGGGTGCCTCATTTGTCGATTGCCCATCGTCGAACATTACATAAGAGAGCTGAAACCTGTCGTTGAACTCGCCTATGCTTCTAATTTCCTCATCGAGGATGTCTTCAACCGCGACAAGGCCGGTCATAATTTCCCGCAGCAGATAACCATTGTTGGTAAAATCAATAACTATTTCATACCGCTTGCCGGTTTGTGCCGCGCCGGTTTCTGCCATTTGAAAAAGTTTTACAAGGTCGTCTGCTCTGCCTTTAAAACTGTCAACCGCCAGAGCGCCAGACAAGTTAATCATCGCTATTGTTGTGAACAGCGAGATAATCAGCAGCACCATTACAACTTCCGCCAGCACCGCGCCGAATCTGACAGCATTTTGTCTCTGATAATGTTTCAATTTTTCGTTTCACTGATAACTATTCTTACTGCGCGTCTGTACTGTAAAGGTCGGCATCGTATTCTTCGCCGCCCTCTTCGCCATCGGCGCCATAGCTTACAATCGCGTACGGTTTTCCGCTTTCGGGATGGTCGAGATAAATAAATTCATATCCCCAGGCATCTTTAGGCAGTTCGGTCGAGTCGATATATCCGCCGGACTGGTAGCCCTGAACGTCTGTCGGCGCTTCAATCAGAACCTTAAGTCCCTCTTCTTCCGTAGGGTATCTTCCGGTATCCATTTTGAATTGCGCCACGGCATTGTGGAGCATTTTCAGATTTGCTTTTGTGGTAGTAACTCTGGCTTTATCGGTTTGTCCCAAAAAGTTCACCGCGCCGATTGCCGCCAGCAGGCCGATGATAATAATCACAGCCATAATTTCAACGAGCGTAAAACCCCTTTTGTTTTTGCATTTATTTTTCATATCAAACCTTTCTTAATTTTTTCAATTTAAAAATTTCCCGCCGAGAATCTCAATATCGGCAGCAGCGCAGCCATAGCAATCATACCGACGAAGAACGCCATTATCACAATAATCACCGGCTCGATTGCCGCGCTTAATCGTTCGATTACAATATCAGAGCCGGATTCGAGATTTTCGCTTATAGTCTGGAGCATTTTGGTTAGTTCGCCGCTTTTTTCGCCGACGGCCACCATATGCGCAATGGCGGGGCTTATAACTCCGCTCTCTCTCAAGGGTGTCGCGATGTCAGCGCCGGAAAGTATTCTGTCCCTTGCCTTTCTGACGGCATTAACCATTATGACATTGCCCGTTACCTCGGCTACGACCTTGAGCGATTCAGCCATACTCAATCCCGAACCAAGCAGCGTCGAAAGCGTCGATGCGAACCGCGATACGACTCTCTGCCTTATCAGCGGCCCGAATATCGGCAGCGAAAGCAGAAGTTTATCGCGAAAATACGCTCCCTTTTCCGTGCGAAGGAATTTACGAATAGCCCAGACAATCGCGAAAATTACAGCCGCGATAATATACCAATAATGAATCATAACATAACTCGAAGCCATAAGGGCTTTAGTAATCCACGGAAGCGGCATACCGGCTTTTTGAATTTGCGTGATAATTTTCGGCAGAACGAACGTCGTCAGAAAAATAATCGCACCCATACCGATTGTTACAATGCACAGCGGATAAATCATCGCCGTCATAATTTTAGCTTCGATTCGCCGGCGTTTTTCCATAAAATTGGAAATCGTTTCCATCGTCTTGCCAAGCGTTCCGGTCGCCTCGCCGACTTTTATCATACTTATATAAATAATATCGAAGTATTCGGTATAATCGCCCATCGCGTCGGTGAACGATTCGCCCGTAACGACACGGTCGCGCATATCCGTTACCACGTTTTTAAAACGCGCCTCGGGAATCTGCTCAATCATCACGGAAAGCGACTCGGTAAGTTTGATTTCGGAATTGAGCAAAATCGACATCTGCTTGGTAAATTCTATTATATGCGTTTTTTTCGCTTTTCCAAAAAAGCCCTTCAGACCGCTTTTAATTTCGCTTTCAGCGGCGGCCTGCTTTATATCAGTAGCGTGAATCCCCCTTGCGCGAAGCTGCTTGCGGGCGGAGTACGGACTTTCCGCCGTTACCGTACCCTTGACGGCCTTACCATTCGGCGACAACGCTGTATAAATGTATCGGGGCATAAATAAAATAGTCTCCGCCAAAGGCGGATTCCACAATTTTTAATTTTAAATTTTAAATTTTTTTTATAAGTCCGCCTGCGTTACTCTAAGCACTTCCGCAATCGTCGTTGAGCCCGCCATAACTTTTCTCGCGCCGTCCATACGAAGCGTTTGCAGACCTTTTTCAATCGCCTTTTGCTTTATCGTCCCTGCCGTAACGCGCAGGTTCACCATTTCTCTCAATTCCTCGTCCATCATCATAAGCTCGTATATGCCCGCTCTGCCTTTATAGCCTGTGTTAAAACATTTGCTGCATCCTGCTCCGACAAAAAATTCTCCGCCCGCTGCGCTGCTGCCGATGCCCAGTTCGCGAAGTTCGTGTTCCGACGGCTGATACCGCTGCCTGCATTCGGGGCAGATTTTTCTTACCAATCGCTGCGCAAGAACCGCGATGAGCGATGAACTCACAAGATAAGGCTCGACTCCCAAATCCAAAAGCCTGCTTATAGCTCCCGCCGAGTCGTTTGTGTGCAGCGTGCTGAAAACAAGGTGGCCTGTCAAAGACGACTGAATCGCCATTCTCGCCGTCTCCTGGTCTCGAACTTCTCCAATCATTATGACATCCGGGTCTTGTCGAAGAACGTGCCGCAGAGCCGTTACGAACGTCATACCCTTTTTACTCGCCACCTGCATCTGGCTGATGCCCTCAAGCTGATATTCGATAGGGTCTTCAATGGTGATGATATTTTTTTCGATGGAATTCATTCTGTTAAGGCTTGCGTAAAGCGTCGTGCTTTTGCCGCTGCCCGTCGGGCCTGTTACGAAAATTACGCCGTGCGACCTGCCGAGAATCGAATCGAATCTTTTTAAATCGTCTTCCCACATCCCAAGTTCGCTCAATCCGAACAGGCCGGTGCTTTTATCCAAAAGTCGCAGCACGCATCTTTCGCCGTAGCTTGTCGGCACGGTGCTGACGCGCAAATCTATTTCACGATTTCCCACGCGAACCGAGCATCTGCCGTCCTGAGGCATTCTTCGCTCTGCGATATCCATTCCCGCCATAACCTTTATACGCGAAACCACCAGCGAAAGCACATTTCTGTTAAGGCTAAGCGTATCGTATAGAATACCGTCAACCCTGTACCGCACCTGAATTTTGCTCTCGTAAGGGTGAACGTGAATATCGCTCGCCCTCAACTGCAGCGCGCGAAACAATATGTCATTAACGAGCCTGATAACTGGCGGGCGATTAACTACATCAAGCAGGTCGTCAGCAGTATTGACCTCATCGACAAGCCGGTCGAGGTTCTGCGAATCAAGCTCCTCCGCCACATCGTCTATAACGGTGCTTTTCTGTTCGTAAGCAACATCGATTGCCGCCGTTATTACTGTCTTTGTCGCCAGGGCTATATTGACGGGCGATTTGGTCAGCCGCGAAACATTATCAACCGAATCGGTATCGAATGGTTTTGACAAAACTACCGTAATCTCGGTATCTGTCGGAGCGTTTTTTATGCCGATTAGATAATGATGCTGCGCGTAAGTGGCCGGCACGTTTTCAATAAATTCCTTTGGCACATCGGCGGTGTCTATTTCGGAAACGAATTCTATCTTTAACGCTTCTGCGAAAAGCCGGAGAGTTGCTTCCTCTGTGAATTGCGGACAGGTCAGCAGAATATCGTCGAGTCTTTGCGGATTATCGGCGTTCTGCTCAAGAAATTTCGCGAGCAATTCGGCATCGACAATGCCCGTCCGTTGAGCCGTTTTTATTAATAAATCCTTCATAGATAAAAATAAAATATCAAAAATTAAAAATCAAAATTTTGGACTGCCTACGGCAGGACTTTTTTTACTGGTAGAATTTCGTGTTTAGCCGCAGTTTTTAAATTTCGGTAATTTGAATTTGTTTAGGATTTAGATATTAGAATTTAGAAATTTTCATTCTTCATTCTTCAATTTTCAATTTATTTCCGCCTCATTTACATCCTGCTCCAAAACCTTCAGCGGCTCCATAGGCGTTGGTTTTATACTCGGAAAATCTTCGTGCTCCTGAAATTTGTTTTCCATCTTTTCAAATTCAGCCTGATTCTTTCTTGATATTTCTTTTAGTTGCTTCAGACTGCTCAACGCATCTGGCCTTGATATATTGGCTTTGACAAACACATAAAGCCTGCGTTCTTCATTGGAGTTAGTCACACTTCTAAACAGCCCGCCGGCAATTGGTATATCGCCAAGCAAAGGTGTTTTGGCGCCGCTCTTGGACTGATTCAGTTTATTCAATCCACCCAAAATAATCGTACTGCCGTCTGGAACGGTTACAACTGTTGTTACATTGCTTGTCGTCTTGGGCGGCGGAGCATCGTCTGCTTCCTTGTCTCCAAAATCTTCACGAATCATTGCCACTTCAAGCCGCAGCAAATCGCCCTCGCTTATTTGAGGCGTAATTTTGAGCTCTATCTTGGCATCGTAAGCCTTCCATGTTTGCGTTGTAACCGGTATTGGCGTGCTGCCGGTGGTTGTACCTGGGTAGCTTTGTGTTTCTTCTGATACATATCTTTGACTTGTGGTATTTATTGTGCCCTCTTCATTGTCATTGACCAATATCTTTGGCTGTGCCAAAACTCTGCCATAGCCTTTAGTATCAACTAATTTCAGTAATGCTTGTATCTTATCAGAACTGTAATATCCCTTGGTTGTTCCGCCAATAAAACTGGCTTCACGATTATTACCAGTACCAGCGAGCGTAGCGGGATTTGTCAGGATTTTATTGTTAGCTACCAGACCAGTAGCATTAGCCACCATATCCAAATCAAATTCAAATGCGTCATTGCGCGTTACCTCAACCAGCGAAACGTCTATCAATACCTGTGGTCTGCGGGTATCAAGCTGCTTTATCAGGGCGCCTATCCATTCCTGATTTTTCTTGCTTGCATAGACGATTAAAGAAAAAGTAGCTTCATCCGGTACAACAACAATATCTTCCTGGAATTTTACAGTTGATTGTACTTTGCCTTCCTTATCCTTTATAGTCTTTTCTATCAGTTGGTTAAGAACTTCGGCCAGTGTCTTCGGCTCCTGATTTTCAAGCCTGTAAATCCAGTATGGTGTCGCGTTCGATATCGGCTCGCGGTCCATATAAGAAATAATGCGCGATATCTGCAACTGCTGTTCGGGCGTAGCGTTCACAAGAATCGAATTTGTTGACTCAAGCACGACAACCTGCGGCTGGTCTATCGCCGACAGGCTCAACGCGCCGCCATCGCCCGATATAGCCTGATTTATCGCGGCCTGCGGCTGCTGCGGATTCTGCTGTTGCTGCTGCTGTCTTATTCTGCTCGAATTTGTGAATGAATTACCACCGCCGCTGCTGCTGCCCCCTGTGGTCGAATCAATAATACCAAAATCCCTTAATGCCGTTACAACCGACTCAATGTCAACGTATTGTATTTCATATTCACGAATGCTCCGCAAATCCTGCTGCGGAACATCCAGCGAATCTATAATCTGATTAACCGCGATAAGTTCATCCGCAAGACCTATCATCAAAACTCTGTTGGTGCGCTTGTCAAAATCAATAAATACGCCCGTCTTGGCAGAGGTGTCTTGAGTCGGTGCCGGCGCAGGTGTCGGCTGTGCAGGCTGCGGCGCGCGATTTTGTCTGGCTCTCGACATGGGCGACACCGACTGTGTCGATGTTGTGCCTACCGTAACGTTCACAGTCCCAAGCTGCTCGGCAAGTGCCTGAATCTTCGGCACTAAACTTTCAGCAAGAGTATATTTCAGTACCCGCAGCTTAAACTCCTTTGGCGGCCCCGGCACATCGACAATCGAAAGCAAATCCTCTATCCTCTGCATTCTAAAGGCGTACTCGGTAATAACCAAAGAGCCTGACTCAACGATTGGCGTAATTGTCAAATCGCTGCCGAGTTTCATACCAATCAGCAGTTGCTTTGCCGCCGCAGTGGTTATATATTGCAGCTTGAATATCTTCGTAACAATTACATCGCCGGCCTTTATGTCGCCCGCAAAAGTCGGATCCTGGTCAAGAGCCTCCGCCACCGGCACTATCGTAACCAAATTTCCCTTTCGGCTCATAACAAAGTTGCGAAATTTCAGAACGGATTCAAGTATGTCATAGAGCTGGCGAACTTTCAGCTTGCCCTGAACCTTGATTGTTACCGCACCCATTACCTTTGTTTCATCGTAGAGATAGTTCAGATTAAGATATTTGCCCACAAGGTCAATCAACGCGACAATTTCCAGCTTCTCCGGCAGATTCAGCGTAAGCTCCTCATCGCCGTTTGGAATATCGATGACAGGTATTGCCGAGGGCTTAACCTCAATTGTTTCCGGCTGATTCGCTTCACCGGTTGCTGCGGCAAACAAAACATTCGCATCTTTTACTTCGACCTGCGGTTGTTCAGAAACAGCAGGCTCCTGTATTTTTTCAGTGGATTCCGCTGCTGCTTCCGCAATTTGCGTCTGCTCGGCAGGTTTTGGCTCAACTTCTTTTTGAGCGGTGATTGCCTTGTATTGCAATTCAGCGGTCTTTAAATTTTCCGCCTTTGCTGCACCGGTAAGTTCGCTAACAAATTCCGCCAGCAGCTTGTCTTCCTCGGTTTGCGCTTTGCCGTTCACGGAAATTTCGACCTTGCTTTCAACCACCGGCAAATTTGGTTCAGCCGCGATATTAGGTTCAGCAACAGCTATATTGGGCTCGGCAATCGCAGGTTTGGACGAAATAAGACTGCTCAAAACCACTTCCGTAATCTTCGCTTTTTGAACGCCTGGGGCAATAATAAGCAATTTGTCTTTGTGGATGCTAATTATTGTTTTTACGCCTGCTCCCAAAACAGGGCCGTCCATCAAAGAACCGACCGAATAACCGCTGCCGAGCTTTTTTTCAATCTCAACGGGCAGGGGCAGTGATTTCCCCTGCTCAATATCGAACATTTTCACATCATAAGTTTCGTTACTATCCACTAATTTCAAAATATTTGTGGCATAGACAAGCTCTTCTGGTTTGCCCGCTACTGAAATGGCAGTGGTATTTGGTATAACTACAACTGTATCAGCGATTTGCGAGGCAGCCAGATACTCTTTGGCTTGTTCGGCACTGATATTGCGAAGGGTAAAGATTCTTACCCTTACTAATTGACTATTTTGCTCGCCGCTCTGCGCAGCAAAAACGTCAGCTATGTCCATAGCTGATAACAAAAACAAAACCGACAATACCCCCACCCGCAGGTATCGGTTTTTAAACCAACTTAGTTGCAAATTCACCACCTGCTCACTTACTCCCTGAAGTTTCTTATAATGTTTTATCGGACAATATTGCATAAAATGCTTAAAAATAGAGTGTTATATCGCTTTTTCACCGTTAATTTTTTATCTTCTTCGCCTTGACCTTAAAATTTCCGCTCGCTTGGAACGCAGTTCATTATTATTAACATCCACAGGCCGCTGCACAGCCGGTGGCTGCTGACTTATATTAGTATCTACTATTGCCGGACTTACATTTTCGTTTGGTTCATTCTTTTCGGCGTTATTCGGTTCGGAATTTACCTGCTGCTGTTCAGTTTCGAGCGTTTTGAGCATATCGCCGAGACCTTCAAGCTCTTTGGCCTCTTCTGCGGTCATGCCGAGCGATTCTGGACTATCTTTGAGCTGCTTAAGCCATTCGATATTCGCCTGAATCTCGGCTTTGTTGGGTTCAGGGGTTTGTTGCGGCTCTGAAATTTGCGCAGCCAGCGGGGTAATAACAGCAGGCTTTTCAACGCCCTTCCAGACATCCGGAGCCGCAATGGCTGGGATATTGCCGGTATAAGCCTGAACAAAATCCGTCTTTTGTACTTTTTCGACAAGCATTTCATAAGTTCTTTGGCCGTCGCGAATTAGAACATTACCGCTGCCGATTTTTTCGATTTTCAGATGGCCTATGGTTTCGCCGGGCCGAACCCAGTGGAGCCCCTTGCCAACTTCATTGAGCAATGCCCAGGAATTGGCATCATTGCCTTCGTAATAGCTTGTGCCGATGAGCGTAAATTGAGCGCTGACATCGACTTTTGGCCGAATCGGTTCGTTTGCAGGCTGAACCGGCTGCGGTGGAGGAGGAGGCGGAGGCGGGTCGATTCTAAGGGCAAAAGCCTTGGCCTGCCGCATTAAAGGAGTGTCTCTGTCCGTTTCAGAAGTCCTTTTGCCGGCATAAGTTGCCTGTAACTGCTCGGCTACGCCGGGCGAGGAAAGCAGCTTGTCTGTTTTCGCGCTGGAAGCCGAGCCGGCAATGGAAAAGATTATAAGTCCAATCGCCGCAATGGTTATCGCTATCGAGGTTATTTGTAATTTTTTCAGCATTATATAATGATTCCTAATGCATTATCGGCAAAACACCTACTTATGTTTGACAATGGAGAGATTTAAAAGTTCCCGGGAAAATTAGATGTCAGTTGTCAGATTTCAGATGTCAGAAAAAGGAAGCAAAGAAGTAAGGAAAGAAGGAAAATCAAAATTGTGGAATAACCGCGAAAAGAGAATCGACAATCGAGAGTGAGTATTGCGCCCTTTCAGGGCAGTGACGACCGGCGGTTTTGTCGAATCACCTTCCGTCTTTCGTCTGCGGCGGCAGACTACGGGGGGTCTGATTTTTCAAGACAAATTCGCCCTGAAATCCTGTCAAAAAAACCCTTTGGCCTATACACAAACACTGTTATAATACCCAAACAATATGGATTGCAGATTGCCGACAGCAGGAATAGATTCTATTCATCTGAAGTCTGAAATCTGAAGTCTGAAATCTATTTTTCGGAGACATTAATTTGGAAATGACTCTTCTCGAGACGCACGGGCTTGTAAAAAAGTATTCCGGCAGAACGGTTGTCAATCAGGTTTCGATTACCGTCGGACAGCGGAGCATCGTCGGCCTGCTCGGCAGAAACGGAGCGGGCAAAACCACAACCTTCAGAATGGTTATGGGTATGATTATCCCAAACGACGGCAGCGTCGTTTTTGAAGGCACAAATATCACGAAATTGCCTATGTACAAGCGGGCAAGGCTGGGTATGGGATATCTGTCGCAGGAGCCGAGCGTATTCCAGAGACTATCCGTCCGCGACAACCTGCTTGCAATCCTTGAGACAATGTCCATCACCGCGCCGGAAAGAAAAAGACGAGCGGAGGAACTTATTCACCGTTTTGCCCTGGACGAGGTGTCAAACAGTCAGGCCAGATTTCTGTCCGGCGGAGAACGGCGAAAACTCGAAATCGCCCGTGCAATGGTAACAAACCCATCGCTGATTTTGCTCGATGAACCATTCAGCGGGGTTGACCCGATTGCGGTTGAGGAATTGCAGGCTGAAATAAAAAGATTGGTCGCATCGGGCGTTAGTATTTTGATTACCGACCACAACGTCGAGAGAACGCTCGAAGTCGCAGACAAAGCCTATATCATTGACCACGGCAAAGTCATAGCCGAGGGTCATCCATCAGACATTATCAAAAACGAATTAGTTAAAAAGAGCTACCTCGGCCACACCTTCGACGGCGATGAATTCGACGACCCATCGAAAGTCTCCGAGGCGAAAGAGAAGAGCTAACGGAGTTTTCGATGCTTGACGTTGCAAAATGCTGTATTACGCGTTATCCGATGCCTGTACTTGCGGAAAAGGCCAGGCCTGTTGAGAATTTTGACGATTCGCTAAAAGCTCTGGCTGAAAAAATGAAAGACATAATGGTCGAACACAAAGGCGTGGGTCTTGCAGGACCGCAGGCGGGCGTGGGATTGAGAATCTTCGTCGCATCGCCGGACGGCACAAAGAAAAACGCGAAAGTATATGTAAATCCGGTAATAAATCCGTCCGGAAAAATTCTGACAAATGAAGAAGGCTGCCTGTCGCTGCCGGGCATTTACGGCAATATACGCAGATATTCAAACTGCTCGATAAAAGCGCAGGACTTGGACGGCAAAGAATTTTCGGAAGATGCCGATGGAATACTCGCTCGAATCTTCCAGCACGAATGCGACCACCTGGACGGCACAACCGTCGCTGATAAATTGTCGACCGTCGCCAAAATAGCCGCCCGAAGAAAACTAAAAAAACTCCGCGAAAATTACGAAAAAAATGAAGATTGAAGATTGAAGAATGAAAATTGTCTATTGCGGCTGCGGCAAATTCGGAATCGATTCACTGAACGCCATCAAAGCGTCCGGGCATACTCTTGCGCATATAATCACACATCCAGCCAAACAAGCAGGCAGAGGCCAGAAACTCCGCCCGAATGACATCGAACAATGGGCTCTCGAAAACAAGACCCACTTTTCAGCGATTGAGGACATAAACACCGCAACCGGAATCGCACTGCTGCGAAAACTCGCACCGGATTTGCTTGTCGTTATAGCGTTCGGGCAGAAAATTTCTCTGGAAATAATAAGCATTCCGCCGAAAGGCGCAATAAACGTCCACGGCTCGCTGCTGCCGAAATATCGCGGAGCTGCGCCAATTAACTGGGCGATAATCAACGACGAAAAATTTACAGGCATAAGCGTCATCACGCTGGCGCAAACAATGGATGCCGGCGAAATCCTTGCGACCGCAGAATTGAAAATCGCCGAGGACGATACCGCAGGCGACATCCACGATGCGCTGGCCAAACTCGCCGCCCCCCTGCTTGTGCAAACCATTGACAAAATCGCAGCAGGCACAGCCGAGTATAAAAAGCAGGACAACTCAAAAGCAAGCAAAGCTCCCAAATTGAGCAAAACCGTCGGCTTTCTCGATTTTGCCGACTCGGCACAAAACATTCATAATAAAGTGAGAGGCCTTTGCCCCTGGCCTGGCGCAACCGCGACTTTCGTCAACGCTAAAGCCGGCAAAAAAATCCCCGCGATCATAGTCAAAACTCAAATCATTTCAACGGACGGCAAAAACGCTCAATTCGGCACGATAGATGAAAATTTAAATATCCTCTGCGGCACAGGTTCACTTAAAATCATCGAACTCAAACCGCAGGGCGGAAAAATAATGGATTTAAAATCTTTTCTTAACGGCAGAGGCTCCGGCAAAGGCGATTATTTCATTACGCCGGAGAGCGACGTTTAATGTCAGTAGAAAATAATTATCGTTCTGCCGCCTGGCAGGTTTTAACGCACTTCAGGCCGGAGAAGCAAAATCTGGCCGAACTCATTGTTCAATTCGGCGACGATATTCAAAATCGTGCGGGCTTAGTTGACATCGCGCTGGGCACAATCAGAAATTTGACGTTCATCGACAATCTCATCGAAAAAATATCCGCTCGAAAAATCAAACGAATCAACACAAGTGCGCTCAACTGTATCAGAATCGCCGCTTATGAATTGGTTTTCACGAATCAGGCTGATTATGCGATTGTAAATGAGGCGGTCGAGCTGTCTTGTGAGACAGCCTCAAAAAAGGCGGCAGGTTTTGTCAATGCCGTGCTGCGAAATATCTGCCGGGCAATAAAAAATAAATCAGCCGAATTGAAAACCGCCCCGCCGGAAAAAACCTTACCGCTCAATCCGCAGACGGGCTGCGAATTTAATATGGAAATTCTGCCGGACGCGAAAAAATTCAGAATAGAATATTTGAATCTGGCGTTTTCGCTGCCGATTTGGCTCGTTGAGCAACTGCTCGCACAATTGGGCTATGAAAAAACACTTCAGATTTGTTTCGCATCGAATCGAAAACCGTCGGTCTATGCAAGGCCGAATAAATTAAAAACAACCGCCGATAAACTTCGCGAAATTTTACAAGCGGAAAATATCGATTGTCAGTTAGTCGAGCAATCCGATATGCTCAAAATAAACAACCCCGGCAGTCTGGCGGAGCTGGACGCATTTAAGCAGGGTCTTTTCGTCATACAGGATTTAACCGCGTCATCGGTCGTGCCATTCTTAAATCCACAAACGAGCTGGAAAATTTTCGACTTATGCGCTGCGCCCGGCACAAAAACAACGCAGCTTGCCGAATCGACCTGCGACAAAGCCGCCATAATCGCTTCCGACATAGATGCCGCTCGACTAACAAAGCTTGCCGAAAACATTAACAGGCTCGGCATAACTTCGATTGAAACGAGGGATTATAAAACTTTGCTCGAAGACCAAGCATGTTTTTCCACTGCGGATGCCGTCATTGTCGATGTCCCCTGCTCAAACACAGGCGTTTTGGCAAAACGAGTTGAGGTAAGATACAGACTGACAAGGAATATGCTCGATTCGATTGAGCGGGTTCAGCTTGGCATTCTCAAATCAGCCGCGAACTTCGTCAAGCCCGGCGGGAAAATCTGTTATAGTACGTGCAGTATTTTAAATCAGGAAAACAGAAATATCGTGGACATTTTTTTGAAAGACGAGCCGGGATTTATTTTTGAGCGGGAAAAATTGACTTTGCCGTCTGCGGAAAACTTCGACCACGATGGCGGCTACACCGCAATAATAATCCGCCGGGATGGTTTTATTCCATAAAAAACCTCTTGATTTAGTCTGTTTTTGCGGTATTATCCCCTCTCTGACATCGCTCGGGTGGCGGAATTGGCAGACGCGCCAGCTTGAGGGGCTGGTGGGCTTCGGCCCATGGAGGTTCGAGTCCTCTCCCGAGCATTGTTTTATGCAGTCCAAATGGCTGTTTCAAGCCTATACCAGGCGCAAAAGTTTCCATAAGCGATTGTTTTACAGCCTGTTATGGATTGCCGCAGCCTGCAAAGCAGAGATAACCTTTAGAATTGTTTTAGAAAGCGGATGTCGTTTTCAAACAGCAGTCTGATGTCTGTTATGCCGTATTTTCGCATAGCAAGCCGTTCGATTCCAAAGCCGAAAGCCCAGCCTGTATACTTTTCGCTGTCGATTCCCACGCCGCTGAAAACATTGGGGTCAACCATACCGCAGCCGCCGACTTCAATCCATTTTTCGCCGCCGGTCTTGTCAATAAACAGCATATCAACTTCGGCACTGGGTTCGGTGAACGGGAAAAAACTCGGACGCAATCGCCATTTTATATCAGGACCAAAAAACGCGGCGATGAACTGCGCAATAGTGCTTTTCATATCAACCATCGAAACACCCTCGTCCACGACAAGAGCTTCGAGCTGATGAAACATAAACATATGCGTAGCGTCAACGGTATCGGGTCTATAAACGCGTCCGGGGGCGACAACTCGGATTGGCGGCTTTTGACTGTTCATAACGCGAATCTGAATCGTCGAAGTCTGGCTGCGAAGGAGTCTGTTGTCGTCGATATAAAAATTATCCGCAGGGTCACGAGCGGGATGTTCGGGCGGGATATTCAATGCGATGAAATTATGCCATTCGTCTTCGACTTCCGGGCCGTAAGCAATGTCGAACCCCATCCGCGCGAAAATTTCGAGAAGTTCGTTTTTGGTCTGCGTAATTATGTGACTTTTGCCGATTTGAAAATCAACGCCCGGCAGCGTAACGTCTTCGAGCGGTTCTTTTTTGGCTGATGATGTGCCAAGCGTCGCTTTGAGCGATTCAAACGCGGCTGTTACTTCCTGCTTGACTTTGTTGGCCAAAGCGCCGGCTTCCTTTTTCTGTTCAGCGGGAAACGAGCCGATTTTGCTCAACATATCGGTAACAAGTCCCTTGCGCGCCAGAAAACGAATGCGGAACTGCTCAAGCTGCTCGGCATCGGCAACGTGTTTGAGCGAATCTAACGCTTCCTGTCCGATTTTTTTGAATTCATCAAGCATAAATGCAAATAAATCCGAAATCCAAATATCCAAATCCGAAACAAATCTAAATTACCAAAATTCAAAACCGGCAACTTCCCCATCTTTAACATTTGAAAATTCGAGTTTTGAATTTGTCTCGGATTTAGGATTTCGTGCTTAGGATTTTCTTATAACGCTGCTTTGACTTTTTCGACGATAGCGTCAAAAGCTTCCGGGTCTCTGATAGCGATTTCGCTAAGCATTTTTCTGTTGAGCAGAATATTCGCTTTTTTGCAGCCGTTGATAAATAAGCTGTAGCGGATTTGCCTCATTTCGCAGGCTGCGCTTAAACGGACAATCCACATACTTCTGTATATGCGTTTTTTCTGTTTCCTGCCGATTCGAGCGTTGACCAGAGCCTTAACAGCGGCTTCTTTGGCTAAATGATATGTCGTGCCGGGATTGCCGTAATGGCCCCTGACAGCTTTCATAACTCTCTTGCGGGCACGCCTTGTGGCAGCACCCTTCTTAATACGTGGCATCAGCTTTCCTTTCTAAAATAAAATCTTCCTGCTGGCGGCAGCCGATAACATAGCCGAGAAGCAAGGAATCGGAAGGCGAATTAAGCGCCTTTACCGAGCATTTCTTTAAGCGTTTTCACGCCAACACCGCCGATAATCAGCGGTTTTTTGAGATTTCGTCGTCTGTTTGCGGATTTACAGCTCAAAAGGTGACCTTTTCCGGCTTTTTTACCTACTATTTTGCCGCTTGCGGTTACCTTTACGCGTTTCTTTAAACCTTTATGTGTCTTTTGTTTAGGCATAATATTCAACCTTTAATAACTAAATTTTATGAGAAAATAGGGATAGAATCTTAACAAGCCGCCCCCTGCCGGTCAACTATAATCTGACAATGTCCCTGAATTTGACCTAAAATTTACTTCGGCGCCATCATTACCGTCATTCTTTTGCCGAGCAGAGACGGGTTTCTGTCAACTTTGGCAACATCTTCGAGTTTGGTAATTATATCCTGCATCAGCGTCTTGCCCTGCTCAACGTGCAGCATTTCCCTGCCTCTGAACATCAGCGTGAACTGAACTTTGTGGCCCTTCTCGAAAAAGGCACGGGCGTGATTCAGCTTCGTCTGGCAGTCATGCTCGTCGGTCGTAGGCCGAAGACGAATTTCCTTAAGCGTAACAGCGTGCTGCTTTTTTACGTTCTGTTTTTCTTTTCTCTTTAGTTCATACAGATATTTGCCGAAATCCATAATCCTGCACACCGGCGGACTGGCTTCAGGAGCTATCTCGACAAGGTCAAGCCCGGCCTGTCTTGCCATATCCATCGCCTCATTGACAGGCACTACGCCGATTTGATTGTTCTCTGCACCAATCAGACGAACAGGACTGGTTCTTATCCACTCGTTAATTCTAAGTTTCAGCTTTCCGATTTTTTTTGCCTTTCAAAAAAAACAGTAATTCAGTTATCAGTAAATTACAAATTCAAATCTCTTTGCTTTTCAGCGATTTTATTTTTTGCCAGAGCGACAAATTCATCAACTTTCATCATTACAGGGTCTTTTCCGCCGCGGATTCTGACGTTGACGCTGTCGGTTTCGGCTTCTTTCGGCCCTACGACAAGCATATAAGGCATCTTCTCTGTATAGGCACGCATAATTTTCGAGCCGATTTTTTCATCGGAAGTATCTAAGCTGCATCTCAAATCCGCGGCCTTTAGTTTGGCAAGCAGACTTTGCGCATAATCGTTGGACTTTTCGCTAATCGTCAAAATCCTCATCTGCTCCGGCGCGAGCCACAGCGGGAATTCGCCGCCGAAATGTTCAATCAGTATTCCGATAAACCGCTCAAACGAGCCGAGTATTGCGCGATGAATCATAACGGGCGTTTTTTCGGTGTTATCTTTGGCGGTATAAACTAAGCCAAATCTCTTTGGCATCGAGAAATCAAGCTGAATCGTGCCTAACTGCCAGCTTCTCTTTAAACAATCCTGTATATGGCAGTCGATTTTGGGGCCGTAAAAAGCGCCATCGCCCTCGTTGACCTGATATTTAATTTCTTTGCGTTCCAGAGCCCTTTTCAGTGCGTTTGTCGAGACTTCCCATATTTCGTCCGAGCCGATATGTTTTTCGGGCTTGGTCGAAAGTTCGATGCGAATATTCTCAAAGCCAAATGCAGAATATATTTCAAAAATCAAATTTATTACGCCGACAATTTCGTCTTCAATCTGGTCTTCAGTACAGAAAATATGCGCATCGTCCTGCGTGAACTGCCTGACGCGAACAAGGCCGTGCATTACGCCGCTCGCTTCGTGGCGGTGAACCAGACCAAGCTCGGCATTTCTAATCGGAAACTCACGATAAGAATGTTGTTTATTTGCGTAAACCAGACATCCGCCGGGACAATTCATCGGCTTAATTGCGTAGCCGACATCGTCAACGGTTGTGAAATACATATTCTCTTTATAATTATCCCAATGCCCGCTTAATTTCCATAACTGCTGATTGAGAATAATCGGCGTTTTGATTTCCTGATAGTCGTATTTTTTATGAACGCTCCGCCAGAAATCGGTGATAGCATTCCATATTACCATACCTTTCGGGTGAAAAAACGCAAAGCCGGGACCTTCATCGTGAAAGCTGAACAAATCCATCTGTTTGCCGATTACTCTGTGGTCGCGTTTCTTAGCCTCTTCGAGCATAGTCAGATAATCGTCAAGCTCTTTCTGATTTCGCCAGGCAGTACCATAGACGCGCTGGAGCATTTTCTGTGTTGCGTCGCCGTGCCAGTAAGCACCGGCTACGGACATAATTTTAAATCCGCCGATTTTGCCGGTGCTGGGAACGTGCGGCCCTCTGCATAAATCCTCAAACCCCTGTCCGTGCGAATAAAAACTAATCGTCTCGCCCTGTGCGCGATTGATATTATCAACCTTGTATTTATTCCCCGCAACGTGGAGCAATGCCTGCTCCCTGCTGAACTCCTTTCGGCTAATCGGCAGATTCGCAGCAATAATTTCCGCCATCTTCTTTTCGATTTTCGCGAAATCTTCCGGCCTAATCGGCTCATCGAAGTCAATATCATAGTAAAAACCATCGTCAATCGTCGGGCCGTACACCAGCTCGGCTTTCGGCCAGAGCGAGCATATAGCCTCTGCCATAACGTGAGCGCAGCTATGACGAATAATTTCGAGACCTTCTTTGCTGTTGTTGGTTATGACGTGAAACGCGATTTGACCGGATACGGGAGTGTCCAAATCAGCCAACTGGCCGTTAATTTTTACCGCAAGGGCATCCTGTGCGAGTCTTTTACCGATTTTTTCGACAACCTGCCCTGCTTTGAGACCATCATCAACATTCAATACTTTGCCATCGGGCAGTGTAATCTGTGCCATTTATTTTGTCCGGCCTTAAACCCCAAAATATACTTTATTTATCCATTTTCGACCCCTGCCGACCTGACAGGGATTAACCGATACTAAATATACCTTATCCGCTGAATTTGTCAAGCGAACAAAAGGCGAAACACTGATTATTAGCAGCTATGTTTATACTTGATTATGAACCTGTCAGCGGTATGATTGTCGCCACTATGACAGCCGGGTTATCGCGATAAAGAGAGCAAAAAGATATGATTAATGCCAAAAAACATTACCGGCAGATACAAAAAGTTCTGCTAATCGTCCTTGCGCTGAACTGGCTTGTGGCGGCGGCGAAAATGATTTATGGCCTCATAAGCCACTCGGCAAGTATGACCGCTGACGGCTTTCACTCTCTTGCGGACGGCACTTCAAACGTCATCGGCCTTATCGGCATTTATTACTGCTCGCAGCCAAAAGACGAAGACCACCCCTACGGCCACAAAAAATACGAAACTCTTTTCGCGCTGGGCATCGCGGCAATGCTGCTGTTTGTCGCATTCAACCTCGGCAAACAGGGAATTTTTCGCTTCCATCATCCGGTAACTCCGCAGGTTGATATGGTCAGCTTCGCTGTGATGCTGATTACAATCGCGGTCAATTTCACGGTTATGATTTACGAATATCGCAGCGGAAAACGTCTCGGCAGCGACATATTGGTTGTCGATTCAATGCACACCAAATCCGACATATTCACCTCTATTTCGGTTCTGGCGGCCTTAATCGGCGTTAAGCTCGGCTATCCAATCGTTGACCCGATTGTCGCTATTCTGATATCATTATTTATTTTCCGTTCGGCGTTTTTGATTATCAAAGAGGAATCCGGCATACTTTGCGATGCCTGCGCGATAGCCGATACGAAAAAAATCGAGGATATTGTCCTTGCCATCCCCAGCGTAGGCCGCTGCCATAAAATTCGCACTCGAGGCCGAATGGACGATATACATTTGGACCTTCATGTGCAGATTGATGGAAACATCACTCTCAATCAGTCGCACCAATTAAGTCATAAAATACAGGCTGAAATCATAAAAGCTCTACCCCAAATTACCGACGTGCTTGTTCATCTTGAGCCGAATAGAAATTAATTCTTTCCACAGCTTTTCCACAAATTGTTTTGGGGCGGTGCAAAACCTGTTCACAATAATTTTTTTTGCGGCGTAAGCTCATACATTCAAAGACACTTTCGACTTGTGGAAAAGAATTCCGAAAAAAGGCTATTGATTTAGCGAGCAATCGCAAATATATTTCACGCAGAGATAATTGTCGTAGAAACCCAAAAACGCAATAAATAACGAAATTCTTCATGACGATGCAGACTGTAATCACGGATGAAATCAGCGCAATAAACCAGACGCTGGCGGAAAAAATCGGGCAGCAGAAATTCCGCATCTGGTTTAAGAATTCCGCAAGGATGACGCTCTGCGGCGAGTATCTGAAAATCGGCGTGCCGAACGCGTTCGTCGGAAACTGGATTGAGAGCCATTTTCTGTGCGATATAACGGCCGCACTTGAAACAGTTCTCGGCTCTTCAAGAAAAATCGTGTTTAATATCGAGCCGGAGTTGAGCGGGAATCTGCGAAAACAGGCGGATTCGCAGCCTCGGCCCGCCGAGCAGCCGAGAATTACGCCGACCAGCCGCAGGTTCAATTCGCCCCAGCCCTCGGCAAGACAAATAAAAATGGGACTCGACAGTTTTGTAGTCGGGCCTTCGAATAATTTAGCTTATAACGCAGCGGTTAGTATTGTTTCTGATGAGGTAAGTCAGTTCAACCCGCTGTTTGTCCACGGAGGGCATGGCCTTGGCAAGACGCATCTGCTGCAAGGGATATGCCAGATGTTGTCAAGAACCAGGCCGCAAGCCAACTGGCTTTATGTGTCAGCGGAAGACTTTACCAATCAGTTTGTGCTGGCCTTGAAGACGAAAAAGCTGGAAGCTTTTCGCAGGCGGTACCGGCAAACGGATTTGCTGGCTATTGACGATATACACTTCCTGGCCAGCAAGCCGTCAACGCAGGAAGAGTTCCTGCATACTTTTAATACGATAAATCTCGCGGGCAAGAAGGTCGTCCTGGCTTCCGATGCCCATCCGAAAATGATTGGCCAGCTTTGCGAATCTTTAGTGAGCAGATTCGTATCGGGAATGGTGGTGAAGATTGAGCCGCCTGATTTCAAGACCCGCGCCAAAATTCTCACGCAAAAAGCCGAGACAGCCAATATCCATCTCGACGAGAAGGTTATCGCTTATGTCGCCGAGAATGTCCGCTCGAATATCCGCGAACTGGAAGGAGCGTTGCTGAAGCTGACGGCGTATTCGTCGCTGTGCAATGAGAAAATCTCGGTCGCAATGGCAAAGCAGGTGCTTGCCGAGCATATATCCCGAACCGACCCGATTGTGCATATTTCCGATATCGAGTCAGCGGCTACGACATATTTCGGAATAACACCCGCCGATGTTCATTCGAGCAAAAAGGACAGAACCGTTAGCCTGGCGCGTTCGTTCGCTATGTATCTGGCGAGAAAACATACCAAAATGTCATTCCCGGAAATCGGCAGACTGATGGGCAACAAAAATCACGCGACGGTGATTTTGGCCTGTCGCAAAATCGAGCAGATGTTAAGGAGCAATTCAAACACAAACTGGCAAAGCTCCAACGGCAACAAAGCCGTCAACAGCAAAGACATACTGGCAAAACTCGAAGAAACAATAGCATAATGCCGATTCTATAAACTCCTTTCCATATTTTAATTTTTGATTTTTGATATTTATTCCACTTGGATTCGTATGGACAAAGCTGTAAACGACATAATGCTGGTCGGTATTGACGAAGCAGGACTGGGGCCTTTGCTGGGGCCTTTGGTCGTCTCCGCCGCGGCGTTCACTATTCCGGCAGGCGTGAACAAAGAATCAATGTGGATTATGCTCAAGGATTCGGTCGGCAATCATAAAAAAAATCTGGCGGGCAGAATGCTGATTTGCGATTCCAAAAAAGCCTACACGCCCGCGACCGGCATAGCATATCTCGAAAAAACCGTTCTCGCCTGTCTAAAAAATCTCGACAAAACGCCGACCACCGTAGCTCAACTCGTGAACGCCCTCTGCCCCCAATGCGGCGACAGATTGCGTCAATATCCCTGGCATAAAAATTACGACAGCAAACAAATAAAATACAACGCCGACGACATTTCAATCTGCGCGGGAGCTTTTGGCAAAAGCCTCGAAAAAAACAAAATGTCATTTACAACGCTGAAGAGTTTCTGCTTCGACACCGCCTACTACAATGATATGGTGCAGAAAGTTAATAATAAGTCCACGGTGGTTTTTACCGCCCTGTGCGGCCTTGTAGATGAAATAATAAAAAGTTCGTATTGCCGGAATTTTCATTTCGTAATCGACCGTCAGGGCGGCAGGGAAAACTACGTCCGCCCGCTGCGCACGATGTTCAGCGATATGGAGTTGAAAGTTTTAAGTCAGAACGACCAGAAAAGCAGTTATGAACTTACCACGCAGCACAAAAGCGTCAGAATTGATTTTTGCGTAAAGGCCGATGCCGAGCATCTTCCGGTTTGCCTTGCTTCGATGGCGAGCAAATACCTTCGCGAACAGTTGATGGGCTGCCTGAACGATTATTTTATAAGCAAATGCGCATCGCTGAAACCGACCGCAGGCTACTGGACTGATGGCCAGCGATTTATAAAAGACATAAAGCAACTCGCCCCGCACATCGCTTACGACCCCAATATGCTAATCCGCAGCAGATAAAAAAAAACAAGGAAGCAAGGAAGTAAAGAAGTAAGGACAATCGCCCAAAGGCTGAAAATTTCCTTACTTCCTTTTCTGTGGCTAAAAATTCGGTTCTATTCCGATTGATGCAACATAAATTTCGCCAGTGAATTTTTTACTTTCGGGATTTTTGAATCCGCATTTCGCCGCCGCGAATGTTACGGTAATATCAGCTTTTATCACTGCCCCTGCCGGCTCGCCGGTATCGCAATCCAAACCCGATGGACAATCAACCGCGACAACTGTTTTTCCGAGCAAATTTATTTTCCTGACGATTTTCTCGAAGCCGCCCTTCAAAACGCCGGAAAATCCCGTGCCGAAAATCGCATCAACGAGCAAATCGCAGCCGCCAGCCGATGCGTCAATTTGTTTTTCGACATTTTCCGCCGCGGGGTTGATTCCCCCGACAGCGATATTCATTTTTGAAACGATTTTATAATTGAGCTCGGCATCGCCTTTGATTTTCGTCGCCTCGCCGCAGATAAAAACGCTCGGCAGCAAACCGGCGTTATGCAAATGTCTTGCGATTACAAACCCGTCGCCGCCGTTATTGCCCGTCCCGCAGAAGATACAAACTTTCCTGCCGCCGGTCTGTTTCAGCCGAGCGATAATAATTTCCGCACAACTGCGTCCTGCGTTTTCCATCAAAACTACGCCCGGTATTCCGATGACGTTAATTGCCCGCTGGTCAAATTGACGGCACTGCTCGACAGTCATTGTAATATCGGTTTTAGGGTTAAATTGTTTTATCATAGCCCCAATTATACCCCGTGCCGCCAAACCGTCAATCAGACACTTGCTTATTACCACTCATCTGTTAATATAACCGTATGGATATACTCTTAACAAATGATGATGGAATCACGGCCCCAGGAATTGCCGCCGCGTATAAAGAATTAGTCAAACTTGGCAGCGTTACCGTTGTCGCGCCATCCGACAGAATGAGCGGAGCAGGCCACAGCATTACCGTTTTTGAGCCTTTGAAATGCGAAAAAGTCAACGTCGCAGGCCTCTTCGAGGGCTTCAGCGTAACCGGCTCACCGGCAGACTGCGTCAAACTTGCACTTATGGAGATTTGCCCGCAAAGGCCGGACATCGTCGTCAGCGGCATAAATCACGGTGCAAACGTCGGCATAAACGTCTATTACTCCGGCACAGTCGCCGCTGCGATGGAAGCGGCCTTTTACCACGTCCCCGCCGTCGCGCTAAGTTATGCTTTTGAAGAGCCGTGCGATTTCGCCGCCGCCGCCAAATACGCCGTCGAAACTTTTGATAAGGTAAAGAATTTAAGCCTCTCTGCGGTAATAAACATAAACATTCCAAAACTCGCCGCCGGAAAACCAAAAGGCGTAAAAATCGTACCGCAGTCAACGATGGGTTTTCAGGAACATTACATAAAAAAAACCGCTCCCGACGGCACACTGCTTTATCAGCTCGCCGGCGGAGATCACAGAGACGTTGATGTTCCCTGCGACACGCTCGCCCTGACAGATGGCTTTATTACAGTAACTACCCTCGGCTTTGATATGACCGACTATAAAAATATGGAAAAACTCCGCCAAATAAATTGGTAAGCTGGTTAACCCCGTCATTACTATGACGGGGTTTAGTTAGTTGTAGGGTGGGCTCTTAGCCCACGCGGTTTATATTTTTTCTCTGTGAACTCTGTGTTCTCTGTGGCTAAAATAAAAACTTTAAACTCTGTGGCGGCTTCTTTTTGCGTAGAGGCTATTGATGTATAATCGACGATTAAAAATCTTCGCCCTTTTTTGCGGTCTGTTTGCACTCATTTGCATTATCAGGCTTGGTTGCATTCAGCTCAATTCCAGCAGCGTATGGCAGGGTCAGCTCGAAAAAATCCGCACGGGAGCAAACAAAATTCTGCCCGCACTGCGTGGAAGAATCCTCGACCGAAACGGAACGGTTCTCGCCATAGACGAGGCAAGATTCGCCCTTTGCATAGATTATAAATACGCCAAACTGGCTGACGAGCGGTTCTGGCAGGGGCAACTTCAAAGAGATATTCGCAAATATGGAGAGTCTGACGACCTCGCCGAAAAAATCCGAACAGAATACGCTGACGATTTCAACGAGCTGAACAAAATTATTCTCAAATGCGCAGAGTTCACAAATCAAACTTTCGAGCAAATAAAAACGCAAATCAACGAACAGATTAACGAACCTATTTGGCAGCTTCGTTTTTATCTCGCCTGGAAACGAAAATGCCCAACCCAAAAATTTGAAATCGCTTACCCCGTCGAAAACGACAGACTGCTTCTCGCCTCTGATATCGATGTCGCCGAGATGCACTATTCGCAGGAGCTTTTCAAATTTGAAAACGATGACGAAGTTCTCGCAGCTCAACTGAAATTCATCGACACGCCAAGCGTTGAAGTCCGGTCCGGCTCGGAAAGAATTTACCCATACAAAAATTCCGCCGCCGCCCTAATCGGCTGGGTACGCCCCGCAAACCCGACAGACAACGAAAATTTCGCCGACGCAAACAACGAAGACCTCCGATATATGACCGGCGAAATCACTGGCATTTGCGGAATCGAATACGTCTGCGAACCATTCCTCCGTGGTAAACGTGGCAAAATCGTCTATAACATCGACAACGAAATAACAAGCAAAACAGAAACGACTTTCGGCTCCGATGTCAAACTCACAATCGACATCGACTTGCAGCAAAAGATTGAAGGCTCACTAAAAGACCCCGCTCGAAATCAAAAACTCGGTCAACCCGCCGCCGTCGTTGTCGTCGATGTCAATTCAACTGACATACTCGCTTACGTTTCGCTGCCGGATTACGACCTCAACACCGCCCGGCGGAATTATTCAAAATTACTCGCCGAAGCAAACTCGCCAATCATCGACAGAGTCATAAATAGACACTACCCGCCAGGCTCATCCGCGAAACCAGTTATGCTTGCCGCGGCTCTGGCCGAAAGGAAAATCATCCCGGACGAAATAATCTCCTGCCCGTCAACCCCGGCGCCAAAAGGCTGGCCGAGATGTCTGATTGAAAGAACTTCTGGCACCGGCCACGACCAGCGGTGGGCGGACGAAGGCGGAAACAAAGCGAGAAACGCACTCAAGGGAAGCTGCAACTGCTACTTTTCGCATCTTGCCGCTCGAATCCCCCCGCCGGACTTGCAAAGATGGCTCTACGATTTCGGTTTCGGAAGAACCGCCCTGCTGCTCACCGACGAAAAAATCCTCGCCTCATTCGCCGACAGACCCGCTCGCCAGTTCATACAAACCGCCGGAATTATCTCAAGCGGAACACTCAACACACAGGACATAGTACTCGAACAACGCCCCGCCATTGATTCAGCGGAGCGAAGATTTTTCGGAATAGGCCAGGGCAATTTCCGCGCAACGCCTCTGCAGGTCGCCAATGCCTTCGCGGCACTCGCCAGAGGAGGCGTTTTCAAACGCTCAAGAATCATCACCTCACAGCAGCCGGACTGCGGCTTTGAAACAGGCTTAAACAGGCAAATTCTTGCGCCGGTTTATGAAGGTATGTACGCCGTTGTCAACGAACAGGGAGGCACCGCCCACAACCAGTTTGCAGACAGCAGATTTGAATACAAGGGAATCAAAGTTTTCGGCAAAACAGGCTCGACCGAAAGACCTTTTAACGCCTGGTTCGCCGGCTTCGCAGAGGATTCTGCCGGCAGAATAATAGCATTTGCGGTGTTAATCGAAAACGGCGCAAGCGGCAGCAAAGACGCAGGCCCTATCGCCAGAGACATCGTCGCCTTCCTCATCGAAACCGGCTACCTCAAAGAAAATTAATACTTTTTGCTTTTCCCCGCCCCTGCCTTCTGATAATTCACAAAAAAGTATCGCAACGCATCAATCGGGTGGTCATAAATCCCGTCTTTAAGCGGCTGCTCAATTTCTCCAGATTGTGGATAATGATAGCTCGTCATCGCTTCAATAAGTCGTCCGCATTTCGGGCTGATTACAAAACTGCTCCGCCCATCGCCCCTGCGCAATGCCCGCCTGACCAATTCAATCCCCTCAAGAATCGTGCTTCGCTTATATCGCACATTTACGCCCAATGCCCGCAATCTGCTCACTGCGCTTGTTCCGCTCACATCATTAACGCCGGCACCTGCAGGGTCGCAGAATGTCGCGACTACATTTTCCTCGCCGCCAGCCATTCGTTTTTTAATTTCCTCCGCGTGAACGTCTATTGTCATTCTGCTCTTTATATATTCGTCAATCACAAAAACCTTTCCGTCTCCATCCACCTGAATCCACAAACACACAAACGGATTTACGAAACCAAAATCAATCGTCCGATACATCGGCAGCGCGGGATTATATTCAACCGGCGAAATATGAATATCAGGGTCAAACTCCGCGAACACCACATTTTCCAGCGATGGCCGCAGACACAGCATTTCAGATTCAAACGCGCTTCTGCTGCTTCGCCGCATTTGAGCGATACAGTCGTCAATCTTCAAATATCCGTCCGCCATTTTCGCTCGACCCTGACAATCGCTGTTCAGCGGGCATCTCGAGCAGCTTCGCTCGCCGCCGCAATTCTCAATCACTTCCCACACGCACCATTTAAAAATCTTCGTGCCGTTATCCTGCGCCTTGCCGATAAGTTCGTGCATAATCCCGAATGGCTGATGCATCGTACTTAGAACTTCCATCGCGCCGCAAATTTTATCCGTGCTTTTCATCGTGAATTTCGCCGCCTCAAAAATCCGCCTGTCGAAAAGTTCCACTTCGTCGCAGCGGAGTTTTTGAATATGACTGCCGCGCACGCTCGCCGCCGACTGCGTCAAAACCTCGACATTAGAACCATTCGTAAAAACACATTTGTCTTTGAGAATCGGCTCATCTAAAAATTCTTCAAATCCGCCATACAGAAATCCCGTCAGATAATCAAACATCCTTTGCGCCTGCTGACCGCTGCCGGCCAGAATTCGCGTCTTGCATCCGGGCTTGAAAATACTATCCAAGAGCGTCGCCGTCGCCGCAAGCATTGTTTTTCCTCCGCCGCGACCAGCCCACACAACACAATCGCCGGCCGGTTGCGACGATTGCTCCGCGAAACTGTGCCACAGATAATCCATCGGCGTATCGTGATGCGGGCAGATTTTTTTATTACCGACATTAAGCCCAAGAAAAATACGCAGATAATTTTTCAAACCAGCCTTCGTCGCAGGCCGAATTTGTTTGAGTTCTTCATAAATCCCATTCGCCTTTTTGTGCAGAACATCGCTAATCATAAAATATGTCCTTTTAAAAAAATCATCGGCGACAGCCGATTCCATCTTCTGTCTTCTGCCTTCTGTATTCTGTATTCTGTCTTCTTTTTTCTTTTGTGCCTTTGTGCTTTTGCGGCTATAATGCGGACTTCTTTTGTTCGGCCAGTCGGACGACCGCTGCTCCTGAATTTGCGGAGCGGAGGAAAGTCCGGGCAGGAAAAAGCACGGCGACGGCTAACGACCGTCCGGAGTAATCCGCGGGATAGTGCAACAGAAAATATACCGCCCCGCACCTATTTTGCTATCGTTCAGAGCCGCGACAGTAATGGAGCGGTATTTAGCCCCCAGTTTTACTGGGGGTTCAGTTCGATACCGAAATAGGTGCGAGGTAAGGGTGAAATGGTGCGGCAAGAGCGCACCGCGTCAGCAGTAATGTTGATGGCATTGAAAACCCCGCCGCCTGCAAGACCAAGTATGCCGGTATGCCTCGCTTGGGCGTTAACCCGGCGGGTAGGTCGCTTGAGCCTGTCAGCAATGACAGGACCAGATAAATGGTCGTCCAAGACAGAACCCGGCTTATAGACTCGCCGAACAAAAGTTTTTTCACTGTCATTCCCGCAAATTATCAGAGCCGCGACAGTAATGGAGCGGTCAATTAAATCTCATCGGCCATCAGGCCGATTCCTCCGTTTTTCACTTTTAGTTTTTAACTTATCTTCCGCCGCCGGGGCCTCTCGGCATACTTATACCGCGTTCTTTCATTCTCGCCTCCATAGCCGCTCTAAACTGCTGACGCTGCGCCCTTTGAAGAGCCGTACCCCTTTCAGCGCCGGAACGCGCGTTTGACGGGTCTGCCATTCGAGCCGCACGCGCCTGTTGACGCGCCTGACGATTCGGGTCATTCGCATCAGGCCGTCGCCTGTCAGGCATCTGCATTCGCATCTGCTCCATATCCTTGCGCATCGTCTGCATTTCGTCAATCATTTTATCAAGATAAGCCGTCCTGTCCGTCGCCGGCAGTGTAAAATATGTATCCATCTGATAGTCCATTACTTTCCGACCGCTCTGCATCATATAACGCATCCGCTGTTGGGCAGTCAGATTCTTAAACGCCGCACTATTCCTATAATCAATAATTTCCTGCGCCGACTGCTTGTCAGTGTTTGGCAAATTCGCGTCAGGCGGCATTCGAAATCGCCCCCTGCCAAACTCGTCTTCGCCCGCCTTATCGCGGCTGAAAATAGCTATCCCGCCGCCTGCGACAAGACATACTGCCGCTATTACCGCTGCTATAATTATATATTTTTTCCTGTTAGATTCAGGCCGTCGAAGTCTGCCAACCAACTTTGCCATTACTTTTCCCTTTTTCTATCTGCGACTAACGTATCAGCATAAAGATACATAAATGAGCCAACTGCATAACTGCTTCCTGCCCTTCTGCCCATACCCTCTTCCCTGCCGCTATCTGTTTTTTTGCCGTGAAATCCGTCATAGTCGTGCAATACCCAAACTTCTTTTGTGCCGAATTGCTTGGCAAACCAGTCGTCCTCTATTCGCTTGTTGGAAAGGTGAGTATTGTATTCATAGCTTGAGCCTTCTTCTTTCCAATAACTTGTTCCCTTTTCAGGATACCTGTCCGCAGGACACTTCAAAGCCTCCTTGCCGCTGATATATTTGCCCAAGGCGGCATAAAGAGAAACGGAGTTTGCATCATCCTGAACAGTGGAATTAGGCATATTAAAGATTATCGGCATATAATTTCGGTTATCATCCATATACATTCTAAATCCAATCGCGCAGCCGTGCAGATTCTGCTTACAGGCAGTTTTATACGCTGACCGCTTAGCCGCCGACAATGCGGGCATAAGTATCCCCATCAGCAGCGCAATAATGGAAATTACCACCAAAAGCTCAACTAACATAAATGCCGACTTTTTTGTTCTCATATCCCTTAACTCATTCCAAATACAGTGGTTAGCCCCGTCATTACGGGTGTTCGCTTAAAATAGTGTGCATCCGTGCCTCATTACATAGCTCCAGAACTGCTGCCAACGGCCTGTGGTCAGCTTCATCGCTCGCAAAGTCAAAACGCAGCTTGCACCCTCATCTTTCCACCGT